>ERZ827490.42-NODE-42-length-186576-cov-28.231020_pt1 | contig 186576 bp, 184 predicted proteins | sample MGYA00519770_ERZ827490 | MGnify/ENA primary metagenome ERZ827490 (study PRJEB31778, sample SAMEA3449324) | human gut metagenome | biome: human gut; feature: human-associated habitat; material: faeces | place: United Kingdom | collected 2010/2012 ... | reverse complement strand
TTAAATTAGTTGTTGCCATACAGAACACCTCCATTCAAGTATAGTATACTCAAATATGCACATAATGTCAACACATTGTCATTATTAAAAACACATAAATTCTGCTAAAATGCATCGAAATCTCTCTGCGTAGCGATCTGCGCATAGCTCTTGGCTTCACATAGACCAGGTTTCTGCCGGAAGGCAGTGTGATAAAAAGAATGCCGCTTCGGCAGGAGAAGGTAAGACCGTATTCTGTAGTCGTGTGCTTATATTTCACGGCTTCGGTGACAGCATGATCTACAGCCCACCAGAATTGTACGATGTGTGGGTTTGACTGACGCCAGGCATCTACAAGGGTAGGATTGTTGATTTTTACATTCTTGTTCATTTAATTATCCTCCATAAAATCAGTTTTTGCATTGTTCATTGCCGAACGTTTATTGCTCTCCGGTACAAGCGTCGGTTTACCTTGCGGCTTTTCAATATAGGCTGTAAGCAGCTCATCGAATCTGGATTTACCAAGACACTTCTGCATGGCAGTGATACTAAGGAGCTTCTTTTCATATGGATCAAGTCTTGTTCCGATTTATGACTGCGGAAGCTGTCTGTTACCGCAGGCAGACGAAAGGATTATGGAACAGGCACTGGTAAATGAAGACGTAATGAATGCTAGAATATACCAATTTCCAACATCAGCCATTAAGTTAGACGGAAGAAAAATCAATTACTATGATTTCCTGATGTCGGCAGAGGAGCCGCAGTGTAATGCCGCAATACAAAGAATGGTCCCCAAATTAACCTGGAGCAGATAAAAGGGTTTATTGATGAAGTCCCTTATATCACCGAGTTGCAGAAAACCTTTTATAAGAGGTTTGAACAGATTTTAAAGCCTGTCTATGACATGGTAATGTCAGAAAAGCAGGAGATGTCGGAATCGAATATGACAATGTAATAGATGAACTTAGAGGATACCGTAAAAATGCGGTGTCTTTTTTATGAAGAATTGTAGGTTTGCTTCTGCCCATTTTTAGAGGAAAGGAATTTTCGAAATGAAAAATCTATGGTACAATATTTTAGAAGTTATCAACGGGATAAGTGGATCATAGAGAAAGAGCAGAACAAATCACATGTAGGTTAGTCAGATTTGTATCTCAAAAATAAATCTAATCTTTTTCTATGGCAGGTGCAAAGTGATGCATCATGCTTATTTTTGCAGGTACCAGCAGGGGACTGTTGCATCATTTTTGAACCCAGACTTAACGAATAAGCCATGGGATGTGCATTTTTATTGCGTACTCATGGCACTGCGAGAGTATTTGTTTGCTTACGATTTGCCCTGATTGTGGAGGAAAACTGAGAGAGCGAAGTGGACCATATGGTAGATTTTACGGATGTATGAATTATCCGAAATGTAGATATAGCAGATCAATTAAAAAATAATTGAGAGGTGTTAATAAATGTTATTTATATGTTACCCCAAATGTTCAACCTGTCAAAAGGCTAAAAAATGGCTGGATGAGCATAATATAAAATATACTGAGCGCCATATTGTAGAGGTGAATCCTACTTATGACGAATTAAAGGAATGGTATGGGAAGAGTGGACTGACCCTTAAGAAGTTCTTTAATACTAGCGGGCTTCTTTATAAAGAAATGCAGCTTAAGGACAAGCTGCCTACAATGAGTGAAGAGGAACAGATTCAGTTACTTGCTACAAATGGAATGTTGGTAAAGCGTCCACTTGTTGTAAATGGAGATACTGTGCTTGTTGGCTTCAAGGAAGCAGAATGGGCTGGAAAATTGAATTGATAATTTTTGAGAATTCGTTTATGTATATGGAGGAAAGGAGCTGAGAATCTCATATGTCAGATTTGTTTGATTTATCGAACTTTGATAAATATAAAGAAGATAACTGCCGAGAAGTGAAAAAGGCAGAAGGTGGATTGCCTATAGCATTATGGGAGTCGTATTCCTCATTTGCCAATTCTAATGGTGGTGTTATTATTCTTGGCGTTGGAGAGCGGCAGGATGGAACTTGGTATACTACTGGACTTAAGAATGCGGATAAACTTAAGAGAAACTTTTGGAACACAATTCATGATACTAAGAAGGTAAGCATTAATTTGCTATCGGATAAAAATGTGGAGTCCTACGAGGTTAATGGCGATACTATTCTGGTTATTTATGTACCAAGAGCTAAACGTGAACAGAAGCCTGTTTATATTAATAACGATTTATTTGGTGGCTGCTATCGTAGAGATTGGGAAGGCGACTATCATTGCTCAAAGGCAGAAATTAAAGGTATGCTCCGTGATGCCGCGGATGAGACAGAGGATATGAAGATTGTAGAACAGTTTGATATTTCTGCAATTGATACAGAGTCCTTGAAGGGATTCAGAAATCATCATAAGAGCTATCGTCCAGAGCACGTATTTAATAATTTACCAGATGATGAGTATTTAGAGAGAATAGGTGCAGCAGGATTTGGTGAGGATGGTAAATTACATCCTACTACAGCTGGGTTGCTTATGTTCGGTGAAGAATATCATATCGTAAGAGAATTTCCAGAGTATTTCCTAGATTATAGAGAGATGCTGGACCCAACAATACGTTGGACAGATCGCTTGCAGTCTAGCTCCGGTGATTGGAGCGGTAATGTATTTGATTTCTTCTTTAGAGTAAATAGCAAAATTGCAAAGGATATTAAGAAGCCTTTTAAGCTTGAAGGTATTACGAGGGTGGATGATACTCCAGTTCATAAGGCAGTTCGAGAGGCTTTAGTTAATTGTTTGGTTAATACAGATTATTTCTTGCCTTGCGGTGTAGTGATTAAGAAGGAAGATGACAAGTTGGTTATTGAGAATCCTGGTAGCATTCGCACTGGTAAAAAGCAGATGCTTCGTGGTGGTATTTCAGATCCTAGAAATAAAACACTAATGAAGATGTTTAATATGATTGGTATTGGTGAAAGAGCTGGCAGTGGTATTCCAGATATTTATCAAGTTTGGGAGAATGAAGGTTGGCCAATGCCTGTGGTGGAAGAAAGTTATAATCCTGACAGGACTCGTTTATCGCTTGAATTTGCGAAAAAACAAACGATAAAAACAAGCGAAGAGGAAAAGGAGCCAAAAAGGAGCCAAAAAGGAGCCGAAAAGGAGCCAATAAAAGGAGCTGAAAGAAAAAAGGAAATTTTGAAGCTGATAAAAGTAAACTCAACTATTACACAAGTTGAAATTATGAAAGAATTAGATTTGACTAGAAAGCAAGTGCAAAAGGATATGAAAGAGTTACAAGAGATGCACATAATTGCAAGAGAAGGCACAAACAGAAGAGGACGCTGGATTATCGTCAAAGAGAATAAATAGAATTTAAGTTTATTAGGGGGATAGTTTATATGCTTAATCTTTCGGAAGAACAACAAAAAGCACTGATGGAAACAGTAAATAAGCATATTCAGGAAGAAACAAAAAAGAGCCTAGATGCATTTGATAAAACCCTTGATAGAGAAGTCAGTTTGGTGTAAATAGTATAAAAACATTGGATTCCGTACAAAAAAGTTCCGAAATCAGGAATTTTTGTACGGAATTTCTTTTATTTGCGTACTTGGCGAAAATAAAGCATTTTTATAATACAAAATCACCTGCTTTTGTATTTTTTTCGCCGATATTGGCGTTTTAAATACAAGAAAATTCGTAGGGATCTGCAAGGCACTTTTACCATAGACTTTTACATTAGCTTTTTACAGTCGTTGACAGTCACAGCCTTTTACCATAAAATGAACAGTAAGAATGTATGAAAAAGGAAGAGAAAAATGGGAAAATCCGAGAAACAGATGGATAAAGAGCATGAGCGCAACCAGCGGATCATTGATACAGCGTTCCGGCTTTTTGTGGAAAAGAAAATCGAAGCGGTCAGCATGGATGAGGTCGCAAAAGAAGCCGGTGTGGGACGTGCCACATTGTTCCGCTGTTACAACAATAAGACGGAGCTGGCTATTGCGGTCTGCGCATCGAAATGGAAGGCTTATCTGGACAAGCTGGATGAGGCAAGACCAATCTCTTCGATACACGATATTCCGGCCATCGGAAGATTTATTTTTACGCTGGACAGTTATATCGGCATGTATCAGAACCATAAGGATCTGCTGCAGTATAATGACAACTTCAACAATTATATAACACACCAGACGGTGCGGCAGGAGGAACTGGTGAATTATCATGCATCCCTGAATTCCGTCAACACAAGACTTCATATGATGTATGCGAAGGCAAAAGAGGACAAGACCTTCCGCACGGATATTCCGGAGGAACAGTTCATGCGTGTGACGGTGCATACCATGATGGCAGCGTGTACCCATTACGCAGGTGGTTTTATCTGGGGAGCAACGGACAACAAGGATTATACAGGTGATCTGCTGATTTTAAAGGAAATGATCCTGAATTATGCCCGGAATGACGCCAATCTCTAATTTTCAGGTATACTGATCCCGACAGCCGGTGGAACAGATGACTGATTGACATTGCAATTTCAGAAAATCTGTGATATAGTAGCCACAATTGAATATGGAGTATTCAGGTGCCGGAGTAGCCACGTAAGTAGCTGGCTCCGGTGAAAAGGGAAGCAGGTGTAAGTCCTGCACGAACTCGTCACCGTAATTAGGGAGCTGAAGCCGATAGATCACTGGGAGACCGGGAAGATGGCGGATGCAATGATCTTCAAGCCGGGAGACCTGCCTGAATGCTGTACAGAAACATTTGTTTCAAAGCCACGAGTAACTGGTTGTACGTGTGGAATGCAGAAGCGACAGAAGCTTTTTGCATTCGTTTCTTATGTGTACAAACCCTTTACCTGATACAGGAAAGGGTTTTTGTTTTTGTTGCGAAAAACATGTTTCTGACTTACATATTTAAGAATACCGGGGTACCCCCGAAATGAAAAGAGACAGAAAAACTGTCAGAGGAGGAAATATGAAAAGAAGAATCGTAGCAGTAGTACTGGCAACCGTACTGGGCGCTGTATGCATCACCGGATGCGGCAATACCCAGGAGACCGTAGAGAGCACTGCACAGGTAAGCACTGAGGCTCAGACCACCCAGGCAGCGGAAACAGCAGCTACCGAAAGCGCCGAAGATGCAGATCAGGCAGCAGCCGATGAAGTAGCAGCAATGATCGATGCCATCTATGTGCAGGAGAGAACTGAGAATACCGATAAGCAGTGTGCAGATGCCAAGGCAGCATGGGATGCACTGACCGACGCACAGAAGGAACTGGTAGAGGGAGAAAATGCAGATCCCGATTATTTCGGCAGAGATACCGGAGATGCTTCCAAGGATGATCCCCGTAATCAGGATGAGATCGGTGAGAACGAGATTCTGGTAGTAAGCTTCGGCACTTCCTTTAACGACAGCCGTGTGGCTGATATCAAGGGTATCGAGGATGCGATCGCAGCAGCCAATCCCGACTGGTCTGTAAGAAGAGCATTTACCGCACAGATCATCATCAACCATATACAGGCAAGAGATGATGAGCATATCGACAACATGGATCAGGCACTGGACCGCGCTGTGGCAAACGGTGTTAAGAACCTGGTAGTACAGCCTACCCATCTGATGCACGGGGCAGAGTATGACGAGCTGATGCAGGCAGTAGAAGCCTACAAGGATCAGTTCGCATCCGTAAAAGTCGCTGAGCCCCTGTTAGGTGAAGTGGGAGACGATGCAACCGTTGTCAATGCAGATAAGAAAGCAGTAGCGGAAGATCTGACTGCAGAAGCAGTGAAGACCGCTGGGTATGACAGCCTGGATGCTGCAAAGGAAGATGGCGTGGCATTCGTATTCATGGGTCACGGAACGTCCCACACCGCAAAGGTGTCTTACAGCCAGATGCAGACCCAGATGAACGACCTCGGTTATGCTAACGTATTCATCGGAACTGTAGAAGGTGAGCCGGAAGAGACCGCCTGCGAAGAAGTCATCAAGGCTGTTGCGGAAGCAGGTTACACCAAAGTGGTTCTTCGTCCCCTGATGGTAGTAGCAGGTGACCATGCCAACAACGATATGGCAGGCGAGGATGAGGATTCCTGGTTAAGCCAGTTCAATGCTTCCGGTAAGTTCGACAGCGTGGATACCCAGATCGCAGGTCTCGGCGGGATCAAGGCTATCCAGGATCTGTATGTGGCACATACCGCAGCAACAATGGCTGAGAAATAAATAAGAATCAAAATTACAAATGAAATAAGGATTAAAATAAGGATTAAAATCAGTAATGAAAGCAAAGACATTAATGAATAAAATCATAATCGTGGGCGGACTGAGTGCCTGTCTGCTGCTTGGCGGCTGTGGAGCAGGTCAGGCAGCGGATGCGACATCCGCAGAAAGCACGGTTGCCGCACAGGAAAGCACCGTAACACCGACAGAGAGCACGGAAACGGCGGAAACTGTCAGCACAGAGACTGCGCAGGACAAGGCACAGCTTCCTGATGGTGTCTACGCCGCTGAATTTTCCACGGACAGCTCCATGTTCCATGTCAGTGAGGCCTGTGACGGCAAGGGAACACTGACGGTAAAGGATGGCGTTATGACCATTCACATTTCCTTAGGCTCCAAGAAGATCCTGAATCTCTATCCGGGTCTGGCGGAAGATGCAGCCAAAGATGGTGCAGTACTGCTTGAGCCCACCACGGATACCGTGACTTACAGTGACGGCATGACGGAAGAAGTCTACGGCTTCGATGTTCCTGTACCCGTGATCGGAGAGGAATTCGATCTGGCACTGATCGGTACCAAGGGAAAATGGTATGACCATAAAGTAAAGGTATCCGATCCGGTAGCGGAAGACAGCCGGGAAGCTGCGAACGGTTTCTTTGATATGAGTGCGCTGGCAGATGGCAGCTACACCATCGAACTGACCATGGAGGGCGGAAGCGGCAGAGCCAGCATCCAGTCCCCTGCACAGCTTGCGATAGCTGACGGAGCGGCAACGGCGACTTTGGAATGGAGCAGCCCGAACTATGATTATATGCTGGTGAACGGTGAAAAATATCTGCCGGTAAATACGGAGGGCAATTCCGTATTTGAAGTGCCGGTGGAAGCACTGGATGCACCCCTTACCATGATTGGTGATACCGTGGCAATGAGCACACCTCATGAGGTGGAATACACCGTAACTTTCCATTCTGATACCCTTCAGAATGCAGAGAGCGGCAAGTAATACACATTGGTGCCTGCGGCTCAAATATTGCAGGCTATGAAAGGCATGAAAACTTTGAGGTCAGGAAGAAATAGAAGAAAATGGATCTATGTTCTGCTTCTTATGGGACTGCTGGGGCTTAGCGGCTGCGGCAGTCCTTCTTCTGCTTCTATGGATACATCGGCGGAAGCAACATCGGAGATTACCCAGGCAGCAGAGACCACGCAGGAAGAACGGACAGAATTAGTAAAAACAGGCAGCATGGAGCTGCAATATGCGGAAAATTTTGCGGTGGATTACTACGAAGATGGTTATAAGATGCTGACAACGCTTCCCGACAGTAAACGGTATCTGTTAGTGCCGGAGGGACAGCCGGTGCCAAAGGGACTGGATGAGGACGTCAGTATCTTACAGGAACCACTTCAAAATATATACCTGGTGGCATCCGGGGTGATGGATATGTTCGCATCCGTGGATGCTGTGGATCAGATCCGGTTCTCCGGACAGAAGCAGGAGAACTGGTACATTCAGACAGCAAAGGATGCCATGGCGGCAGGGGATATGATCTATGCCGGAAAATACAGTAAACCGGATTATGAATTACTGGTGTCTGAAGGCTGTGATCTGGCGATCGAGAACCGGATGATCACGCACTCGCCGGAGGTGGTGGAAATGCTTCAAAGCTTTGATATTCCGGTGATGATCGAATATTCCAGCTATGAACAGCATCCTTTGGGAAAAGTGGAATGGGTCAAATTTTTCGGAGCTCTGACCGGAAAGGAAGCGGAGGCAGAAGAAGCCTTTGCGGAGCAGACAGAGATTCTGGAAAAAGTAGAAAGCGGGGAAAAAACAGGGAAGACCATAGCATTTTTCTATGTGACTTCCAACGGACTGATCCAGGTACGGCAGAGTACGGATTATATTCCGAAGCTGATCGAACTGGCAGGAGGAAGATACATTTTTGAGGATCTCGAGGACAGCGGAAGCGGACGTTCCACGCTGAACATGCAGGTCGAAGATTTCTATGCCGGGGCTAGGGACGCAGACATCCTGATCTACAACAGCTCGATCGACGGTGGCGTGACCACGTTGGATGAACTGATCGGCAAATGCAATATTCTAAAAGACTTCAAGGCGGTACAGGAGGGGCAGGTCTATTGCACCACCAACGATATGTACCAGCAGTCCATGGCGATCGGGTATTTATTGCAGGATATGCATACGGTGTTGACGGACGATGATACCGCTAAGCTGCGTTATCTGTTTCTCTTACAGTAAGATGAAGGACCTAGAAACACAGCGTAAGTATAAGAGTCTTAGAATGAGATTAGAATACGATTGGTATACGAATAGGAAAAGAAGGAGAAAAACATGCAGCAGCGCAGGAAAATCAGATATCTCATAGCGTTTGTTCTATTGACGGCAGGCATTCTCGTGCTGTTGCTTTGCAATATAGGGATCGGAACGGTGAAGATCCCATTGACAGAAATACTGACGACGGGAAGAACCAAAGAAGGCATGAATGCGAGGATTCTGTGGGAGATCCGTCTTCCCCGGACACTGGCGGCGGGAATCCTGGGCGGAGCGCTGGCACTTGCCGGGTATCTGCTTCAGACCTTTTTCCACAACCCCATAGCCGGACCTTTCGTGCTGGGAATTTCTTCCGGGGCGAAGATGGTAGTGGCACTGGTGATGGTATTTTTGCTGGGGAATACGGTCCGTGTCAGCTCCGGACTGTTGATCCTGGCGGCATTTTTAGGAGCTATGTTGTCCATGGGATTCGTACTTCTCATGGCGAGAAAGGTAGACAGCATGTCCATGTTGGTGGTCAGCGGCGTGATGATCGGTTACATCTGTTCTGCCATTACGGAACTGGTGGTGACTTTTGCGGAGGACGCGGATATCGTGAATCTCCACAACTGGTCGCGAGGAAGCTTTTCCGGAATGACCTGGGACAATGTGAAAGTGATGAGTATCGTGGTGGCAGTGACTTTCCTTATGGTGATCCTGTTAGCAAAGCCGCTGGAAGCCTACCAGCTGGGTGAGACGTATGCACAGAATCTGGGAGTGAACATCCGGACATTGCGGATCCTGCTGGTGGTGTTGTCCAGCGTACTTTCGGCATGCATCGTGGCATTTGCCGGACCCATCTCTTTTGTGGGGATCGCCGTGCCGCAGCTGATCCGGAAATTATTCGGCACCACAAAACCGTTACTCATGATACCGGCATGTTTCTTAGGAGGTAGTGTGTTCTGCCTGTTCTGTGATCTGTTGGCAAGAACCTGGATGGCACCCACAGAGCTTGGTATCAGCACAGTGACGGCAATCTTCGGAGCACCGGTGGTATTGTGGATCATGGTATCCAAAAGCAGACGGGAGCGTGGATAACTTACCTATGAAGACGCAGAAGCCTTATTATATTACAACGGAAAAAATAAGCGTGGGTTACGATGGAAAGCCTCTGATCGAAGAAGTGGAGATCGCACTCAGGAAGGGAGAGATCCTGACGTTACTGGGACCTAACGGTGCCGGAAAATCGACGATCTTAAAAAGTATTGCGAGACAGCTGTCCCTGATCGCGGGAACGGTGCGGTTGGACGGAGAAGATATGAAGTCGCTCACCGGGGCAGAACTGTCAAAAAAAATGGCAGTGGTAATGACAAAACGCCTGCGGGGGGAACTGATGACCTGCGAGGATGTGGTGGCCACCGGAAGATACCCCTACACAGGGCGTTTCGGCGTGCTGCGGGCAGAAGATCATGCAGCGGTGCAAAACGCCATGGAACTGGTGCAGGTGGCAGAGATTGGGGATTCTTTGTTTGACCGGATCAGTGACGGGCAGAGACAGCGGGTGATGTTGGCAAGAGCCATTTGTCAGGAGCCGGAGATATTGATCCTGGACGAGCCGACTTCTTACCTGGATGTGCGGCATAAACTGGAATTTTTATCAATCCTGCAAAAGCTGTGCAGGGAGAGAGAACTTACGGTGATCCTGTCCTTGCATGAGTTGGAACTGGCGGAGAAGATCTCCGATAGAATCCTGTGTGTGAACGGCAGGGCGGTGGACCGGATCGGAACGCCGGAGGAAGTCATGACAGCCGGCTATATCACCGAACTCTATGGCATCCGGATGGGAAGCTATGATGAGGGCAGCAGTGATATGGAGCTGGCGGCGCCGGAAGGAACACCGCAGGTCTTCGTGATCGCCGGAGCCGGAAGCGGACGGAAAATTTACCGGCGTCTGCAGAGAGCGGGGATCCCCTTTGTCACCGGGATCCTGCATGAAAATGATCTGGATTATCCCGTGGCGAAGGCTTTGGCGGCGGAGGTGATCGCAGAGCATCCTTTTGAGCCGGTGGCACAGGAAAAAATACAGGCAGCGAAGAAACAGTTGGAAAAGTGTAACCGCGTTATCTGCTGTCGGGAGAATTTCGGCAGTCTGGAGACTTATCAGAGAGAGCTTTTAGAGTACGCAGAACAGCTGGGGAAGCAGATAGAAAAGTCAGAAAGCCCGGAGCAACAGCGTGGGTGTTAGAAAACAGAGAAACGAAATTCCCGGGATGTCGGTGGCATCTGTGGGATGGAGAAAACGATGGCAAAAGTTATTATGATACAGGGCACCATGTCCGGTGCCGGGAAAAGTCTCCTGGTGGCGGGCCTATGCCGGATCTTCCGGCAGGACGGTTATCGGGTCGCCCCTTTTAAATCACAGAATATGGCACTCAATTCCTATATCACGAAAGAAGGACTGGAAATGGGCAGGGCACAGGTGATGCAGGCGGAAGCGGCAGGGATCGAACCACTGGTGTGCATGAATCCTATTTTATTAAAGCCCACCAGTCATACCGGCTCCCAGGTCATCGTGAATGGGGAGGTACGGGGAAATCTGTCCGCCAGAGACTATTTTGCCCATAAGACAGAACTGATCCCGGATATCAAGGCAGCCTTCCGCAAGCTGGAGACTTATGCGGATATCATTGTCATCGAGGGCGCCGGAAGTCCGGCGGAGATCAATCTGAAACAGAATGACATCGTAAATATGGGAATGGCGGCAATGGTGGATGCACCGGTACTTTTAGTGGGAGACATTGACAGAGGCGGCGTGTTCGCACAGCTTTTGGGAACCCTGATGTTGCTGACCGAAGAGGAACGGGAACGGGTAAAGGGATTGATCATCAACAAATTCCGTGGAGACAGCACGATTTTAGACCCCGGCATTCAGATGTTAACAGAACGGGGGCAGGTGCCGGTGCTGGGAACGGTACCTTATATGGAACTTACGCTGGAAGATGAGGACAGTCTGACGGACCGTTTCGATGCAAAACATGTGGGGAAGATCGATCTGGCTGTGATCCACTATCCCAGAATTTCAAATTTTACGGATTTTGATGTGTTTGAGCAGATGCCGGAGGTCAGTGTCCGGTATGTGACGAATGTAAGAGAGCTGGGAACGCCGGATCTGATATTTCTCCCCGGCAGTAAAAATACCATGGGAGATCTGAAATGGATGCGGCAGAACGGACTGGAGGCAGCGGTAAAACGGGCTGCGGGAAAAGTTCCCATTTTCGGAATCTGCGGAGGCTATCAGATGTTAGGCTGTGAGATCGCGGATCCGGACAGTGTAGAGGAAGGCGGACAGATCCGCGGCATGGAACTGCTTCCGGTACGGACAGTGCTGCAGAAGGAGAAACATCGCTGCCAGACAGATGGAACTCTGGATGCGGTGGAGGGTATTTTCTCCGGACTTACAGGATGCGAGTTCACGGGGTATGAGATCCATATGGGACAGACAGTGGACGAGGTAGCCGGACCGGCAAATGGTGCAGAAAATGTAGTCAGTGACTCCACCGGCAGAATCTATGGTTCCTATATTCACGGTCTGTTCGACAAGGGGGAGATCGCCGGGCGTATGATACAGACCCTGGCCCGGAAAAAAGGCATCTCTCTGGAGGACGGCGTCTGGGAGGATTACCGCACTATTAAGGAAAGACAATACGATAAGCTGGCAGATACCCTGCGGGAATATCTGCGTATGGAGGAAATCTATGGAATGCTCAGAGAAGCCCGTATTTCATAACTATACCGGACGGGAATTGGCGCAGATCCGGATCACGCCGCCGGACGAAGCAGTGAGAAAGCTTGTGAAAAAGCATTGGGACACTCTGGCAAAGCCGCTGGACGGCATGGGCAGCTTTGAAACCATCACGGCACAGATCGGAGCCATCTTAGGTACGGAAGTGATCGATATTCGTAAAAAGGGTGTGCTGCTCTTCTGCGCCGATAACGGCATTGTAGAGGAGGGGGTGACCCAGTCCGGGCAGGAGGTTACGCTGGCGGTGGCAAAGTCCATGGCCAGGAAGGGTTCCTCAGTCTGCAGGATGGCACAGAGCATCGGTGCCGAGACCATTCCCGTGGACATCGGGATAAATAGTGAGGAATCCATCCCCGGAGTATGGAACTGCAAAGTGTGCTCCGGAACAAGAAATTTCTTAAAAGAACCGGCTATGACGGAAGAAGAGACCGTCCGTGCCATTGCCACAGGAACCAGACTGGTACGGGAGTGTAAGGAAAAAGGATACGGTATCCTTGCCACCGGGGAAATGGGAATCGGCAACACCACCACCAGCAGTGCAGTGACAGCCGCCCTATTACAGTGTGAGGCAGAGGAAGTCACCGGCAGAGGCGCGGGACTGACAGATCAGGGACTGGCTCGGAAGCAACAGGTGGTGCGCACCGCCTTGGAAACCTATGATCTGTGGCATGCGGATGCCTTCACGGTATTGCAGACAGTCGGAGGACTGGATATTGCCGGACTGACCGGTATGTGCATCGGCGGAGCTTTGTGGCATGTGCCCATCGTGCTGGATGGCGTGATCAGCATGGCAGCGGCCCTGGTGGCGGAGCGGCTGTTCCCCGGTGTGCGGGAATATCTGATCCCTTCCCATCTTGGGAAAGAACCGGCGGCAGTGAAGCTGGCAGATGCTTTGCAGCTGTCTCCGGTGATCCATGCGGGAATGGCACTGGGAGAAGGAACCGGAGCCGTTATGATGTTCACACTGCTGGATATGGCAATGTGCATTTATGGACAGAGCGCTACCTTCTCAGAAATCAAAGTAGAACAATATAGACGTTAACAGTTCAGCCATGAACATATCCGGGCGCAAAAATCATGCCTGCATGATTTTTTGAGGGCATGGCGCGGCTGAACATTCAGACGAATGGAGAAGCAGCATGATGACACTGATCCTGGGCGGTAGTGGCAGCGGAAAATCCGCTTATGCGGAAGATTATCTGCTACGGGCTGCCGGTGATAAGAAAAAATATTATATCGCCACCATGCAGATCCGGGATGCGGAGATGCAGGCAAAGGTGGACAGGCATCACAGGCTGCGACAGGGGAAAGGCTTCACTACCATCGAACAGCCTACGGAGTTGGAGCAGGCGGTCTTGCAAATGGAACCGGCAGGAGCGGTATTGTTGGAATGTATGTCAAATCTCACCGCTAACGAAATGTTTTCCGGGGAAAAGCCTGTGGATCGTCAGACGGTGATCACAAAGATTCTGCAAGGTATGGAAGGATTAAGAAAACAGGCGGATCCGTTAGTCATTGTAACCAATAATGTATTTGAGGATGGAATGATCTACGATGATTCTACGATGGAATACATCGAGGCACTGGGGCGGATCAACGAACGACTTGCCGCGGAGGCGGACGAGGTCGTGGAAGTCGTAGCGGGGATCCCACAGCGGATCAAACCCGGCTCACCAGGAGCAAAAGCACAGAACCGGCAGGACAGCCGGGGATAGAAAGGAAACAGACATGCGAATTATCAAATCGTTTTTCATAGCGTTTTCCATGTATTCCAAGATCCCCATGCCACAGTTTCAGTGGAAGGACGAGGACATGCGGTACGCCCTCTGCTTTTTTCCATGGGTGGGTGCGGTGATCGGTGCTTTGTGGTATCTGTGGAAATGGTTCTGTGACCGGTTCGCGGTGGGAACCCTGTGCTATGCTGTGGTGGGGACGGCAATACCGCTTTTGGTCACCGGGGGCTTTCATGTGGACGGTTTTTTAGATACCTGTGATGCCCTGCATTCCTACCAGCCAAGAGACCGGAAGCTGGAGATCTTGAAGGACTCTCATATCGGGGCATTTGCGGTGATCATGCTTGCACTGTATGGACTGATTTTCCTGGGAGGATTCTCGGAGATCACGACACTGCGCATGCTTACTGTGACGGGCGCCGGATGCTTCCTGTCCAGAGTATTAAGCGGTATCGCAGTGGTGAGTTTCCCTTCGGCAAAGCAGGAGGGGACACTGTATCTGTTTGCGGATAAAGCCCACAAAAGGGTGGTAAAAAGTACTTTGTACGGACAGGGAATCCTTTGTGTTTTATTTATGCTGTGGATATCTTTTGTAGCGGGAGGAATCGCCGTGGCAGCAGCCCTGCTTAGCTTTGCGTATTATTACTATCGCAGCAAAAAAGAGTTTGGCGGCATCACCGGAGACACAGCGGGATACTTTGTGACGCTTTGTGAAGGATGCGTGGTGGTCGCGGTAGCAATCGCGGAAAGGCTGATGTAATGATATTGATTATTGGTGGATTTGCCCAGGGAAAACTGCATTATGTGAAGCAGAGTTATGCACGCTGTGAGGATGAACGGAAAGTGGCTGTTTTGAATGGAACACTGGAACTGCCCGCAGAGACAGGCGCCTTGCAGGTGATCGTCAATCATCTGCACCACTATATCCGGGAGCAGCTGCGACAGGGAACCGCTCCGGAGGCAATGATAGAGCATTTCTGCAAGGAACATCCGGACTGCATTCTGATCTGTGATGAGATCGGCAACGGCATCGTCCCCATGGAAGCGGAGGAGAGAATTTACAGAGAGCGCACCGGAAGAATACTGGAACAGCTGGCAGCGCAGGCAGATGAGGTGGTGAGAGTCGTATGCGGAATCGGACAGAAGATCAAATAGAGATTCATCTTACCCTCATCCGGCACGGAGCGACGCTTTCTAATAAAGAGGGCCGGTATCTTGGGAAAACGGACGAAGCTTTAAGTCCGGACGGTATCAGGACACTGGAAAAATCCGTGACAGACAGGATCTACCCAATTGCCGACGTCCTGTTTTCCGGTCCCATGAAGCGGTGTCTTGAGACCGCACAGATCCTGTATCCGGGGCAGACTCCTATCTGTATCCCGGAGTGGACAGAGATGGATTTCGGTGCGTTTGAGGGACATAATTATCAGGAACTTTCCGGGAATCCGGCATATCAGAGATGGATCGACAGCGGAGGTACCCTGCCGTTTCCGGAAGGAGAGAGCAGGGAAGAGTTTATCCGCCGAAGTGTTGCCGGATACGAAAAAATGGTATATCACATGAAAAGGATCTGGGAGAGAAGTGCTGCATCGGGGCAGAGGGATCGCAAGATACAAAATGTATCCGCGGTGGTTCACGGTGGAACGATCATGGCGCTGCTTGGTCATTTCCTCGGTGGAGAATATTTTGACTATCAGGTAAAATGCGGACAGGGTTACAGTGGCAGGCTGGCATTTAAGGCAGGCGGAGGAGCCCCGCAGTGGAAGGAATTTCGCCCGCTGTCGGAAGCTACAGTATCGGAAGCTACAGTATCGGAAGCTGCAGTATCGGAACTTACAAAAGGAGAAACGAACGGATGAAATATCATATCCTGGCATTTGGAGCGGGATTTTTACTGGATCAGATCTTTGGCGATCCCTATTTTCTGCCACATCCCATCCGGGGAATCGGCTGGTTGATCGCGAAGACAGAAAAAGCACTGCGCAGTGGCAACCCACAGGAAGATTCTCCGGAGAGAGAGGCAGCGGAGCGCAGACAGGGGAAGCTTTTGGTGGCAATTGTTTTGCTGCTTACGGGAATGTTTACGGCATTGATCCTGGTGGGAGCATATGCACTTTATCCGAGGATCGGCATGGTGGTGGAGGCGGTCATGACCTATCAGATCCTGGCGGCAAGGTGTCTGCAGGTGGAGAGCGGAAAAGTATGGAAACATTTAAAGGCGGGGAATCCGGAGGCTGCCAGAGAGGCGGTATCCATGATCGTGGGAAGAGATACCCAGAATCTTACGGAAGAAGGAGTGGCGAAGGCTGCCATCGAGACTGTGGCGGAGAACACTTCCGACGGTGTGATCGCGCCGATGCTGTATACGGCACTGGGAGGGCCGGTGCTTGGATTTTTATATAAGGCAGTCAATACCATGGACTCTATGGTCGGCTATAAAAATGACAGATATCTGCACTTTGGAAGGGCGGCGGCGAAGCTGGATGATGTGGTGAATTTTTTTCCGGCGAGGATCAGCGCACTTTTGATGATCGGTGCGGCATTTCTCAGCGGAAAAAGCTATAACGGCAGGCAGGCATGGCGTATCTGGCGCAGAGACAGCAGAAAGCACGCCAGTCCCAATTCCGCCCAGACGGAATCCGTATGTGCCGGCGCACTGGGAATACAGCTGGCAGGAGATGCCAGTTACTTTGGCAAAGTCGTGAAGAAACCCTATATTGGAGATCCGAAACGACAGGTGGAATATGAGGATATCCGGAGAGTCAATCGTCTGATGAACCGGACGGCATGGATCTGTGAGCTGTTGTGCATGGGAATCCTGACCTGGGTGGCAGCGGGCTGTGGATGGTTATAACACGGCGGCTGGCAATCTGTGAAGGAAAGCTCTAAAAAGAAAACAGGTTCAAGAAAAGAAATGAGGAAACAACAGATGCAGCAGAACATACATGGTGGTGACATATACAGCAGACCGGTACGGCTGGATTTTTCGGTAAACGGCAATCCCTTGGGAATGCCGGCGGAGGTAAGGCTTTCACTTTTAGCGGCTATCAATCATGTGGGGGAATATCCCGATGCCGCAGCAGGCGAACTGACGGAGACAGTAAGTCATATGCTGTCGGTGCAAAGTGGCAGGGAAATTCCAAAGGAGTATCTGCTGTTTGGCAACGGGGCATCAGAACTTTTTCTGGCGATCGTACATGCACTTAAGCCGAAAAATATTGTGATCCCGGTGCCGTCCTTTTACGGATATGAGTATGCGGCGAAGGCGGCAGACAGCCATATAAAATATGCATATCTGTCGGAGGAGACCGCATTTTGCCCGGGGAAGGAATTGTTACAGGAGCTGACGGCAGACACAGATCTACTGTTTCTTGCAAATCCCAACAATCCCACAGGGCAGTTGCTGGGCAGGGAATATCTGCCGGAACTTTTGGAGCACTGCAGACAGCAGGGAATCATTGTAGTACTGGATGAATGTTTTATAGAGTTCTGTGAGACTGATAGAGAGCAGCCCAGGTCCCTGCTTGGGAAGATAGACCAGTATGAGAATCTGTTGCTGGTACGGGCGTTTACGAAAAGCTTTGCCATGCCGGGGGTGCGTCTGGGATATCTGGTGTGCAGTAATGAGGGGCTTCGGGAGAAAATCCGCAGACAGCTGCCGGAATGGAATCTGTCGGTGTTCGCCCAGAGAGCAGGCATCGTCTGTGCGGAGCAGGCGGAGCAATATCTGCAGGATACCGTGGAATATGTGAAAACAAAGCGGGCGTATCTTAGGGAAGGGCTGGAGGCACTGGGCATCCGGGTAGTGTCCGGAGAAGCGGATTTTCTGCTGCTCTACACCACACAGCCCATCTATGACAGATTGCTTGCAAAAGGCATCCTGATCCGCAACTGTGAGAATTTCCGGGGACTGGGAGAGGGCTATTACCGGATCGCGGTGAAGAAGCAGGAAGAGAATGAAGTGCTGTTACGAGAACTTGCTATGGGAGACTGATTTATGGAAAAAACGAACATCGAATATGTATTGCCGGAAGAGATTGAGATGCGAAGCTTTGAGATCATTGAGGCGGAACTGGCAGAGAGGGGAATCACGTTGCCTGCGGAGCAGGATATGATTACCAGACGGGTGATCCATACCAGTGCGGATTTCGATTATGCGGAGACGATGACCTATTCGGAAAATGCAGTGGAGATCGCCAAAAACCTGATAAAAAACGGTGCGGACATTGTGACGGATACGAATATGGCACTGGCAGGGATCAACAAAAAGGTGCTGGCTTCTTTTGGCGGCGAAGCCCATTGCTACATGGCAGACGCAGAGGTGGCAGCAATGGCGAAGGAACGCAGGACCACCCGGGCAGCGATCAGCATGGAACTGGCAGCAAAACGGGAAAAGCCGGTGATCTTCGCTGTGGGAAATGCACCTACGGCACTGATACAGATTTACGAGATGATGCAGGAGAGCAACTGGCGTCCGGCATTCGTCATCGGGGTTCCCGTGGGCTTCGTGAATGTGGAAGCCGCCAAGGAACTGATCCTTCAGACGGAGGTGCCCTATATTATCAACCGCGGAAGAAAGGGCGGCAGCAATGTGGCAGCCGCCATCTGTAATGCATTGTTGTATGAGCTGAGGAAGGAAAGGTAGAGGCATGCGGTATGGATTTACCACAGGAAGCTGTGCGGCAGCAGCGGCGAAGGCGGCTGCTTATATGCTGTTGACCGGCAGGGAGAAAACTAAGATCACCATAGAGACACCCAAAGGCATCCCCTATACGGCACAGATCCTTAGGATCTGTCGTAAGGAGCGGGAGGTCAGCTGCGCCGTGGAAAAAGACGGTGGGGATGATCCCGATATTACCACCGGGGCATTGATTTGCGCGAAGGTCTCACTGCCGCAGGAAGAAGGCAGGGAAGCCCTGGCCCGGGTCGTGATCGACGGCGGCTTCGGCGTTGGTCGTGTGACGAAACCGGGCCTGGATCAGCCCGTGGGAAATGCAGCTATTAATCATGTCCCAAGAGAGATGATCGAACGGGAAGTATTACAGGTGTGTCAGGTACTGGATTATTGTGGAAGCCTGTCAGTGGAGATCTCTGTGCCGGAGGGCGAACATCTGGCAGAGCGGACATTTAATCCGAGACTTGGCATCGTGGGCGGCATTTCGATCCTTGGTACCAGCGGTGTCGTGGAACCCATGAGTACCCAGGCCATTTTAGATACGATCCGCGTGGAACTTAGGCAGCAGCGGGCACTGGGAAGAGAAGACGTGGTGATCTCTCCGGGCAATTATGGACTGGATTTTTTGAAAAATACCTATCACTATGATCTGGATAAAAGTGTAAAATGCAGTAACTTTATCGGTCTGACGATCGATATGGCGGTGAAAGAGGGCTTCAAACGTCTGCTTCTTGCAGGACATATCGGAAAACTCATTAAAGTGGCGGGCGGTATTATGAATACCCATTCCAGAGAGGGTGACTGCCGGATGGAGCTGTTGACCGCTTTTGCCGTAAAATGTGGTGTGGCGGCAGTGGATGCTGCAAAGCTCCTGTCCTGTGTCACCACAGAGGAAGCCGTGCGGATCCTGGATGAGTGCGGCAGGAGACAGGAAGTCATGGATTATGCCATGGAGCGTATTTTATTTTATTTGGAGAAGCGGGCGCAGGGAAAGCTTGCGATCGAATGTATCATGTATGCCAATGATTTCGGTGCATTGGCGAAAAGTAAGGAGGCGGAGGAATGGTTTACTTTGTTGGCGCAGGAAGCGGAGCAGCAGATCTGATCACGGTGCGGGGCATGCACATGCTGCAACAGGCGGATGTCATCATCTATGCGGGATCGTTGGTGAACCCGGAGCTGTTAGAATATGCCAGAGCAGACTGTGAGATCCATAACAGTGCGCACCTGACCTTAGAAGAAGTGCTTAAGCTCATGCAGGAGGCACAGGCGCAGGGGAAAATGCTGGTGCGTCTGCACACCGGAGAACCCAGCATCTATGGTGCGGTGCGGGAGCAGATGGATGCACTGGACGAGCTGGGAATCCCTTATGAGAGCTGTCCGGGAGTCAGTGCCTGCTTTGGTGCGGCGGCATCGTTAAATCTGGAATATACCCTGCCCGGTGTTTCCCAGACCCTGATCATCACCCGTATGGAAGGGCGGACCGGAGTGCCGCAGAAGGAGAGCATCGAAAGTCTGGCAGCCCATCATGCTTCCATGGCGATCTATTTAAGCACGGGAATGCTGCGGGAACTGAGCCACAGACTGATCTCAGGCGGTTATGCGAAGGACACCCCCGCAGCCCTTGTCTACAAGGCAACCTGGCCGGAGGAAGAGGCTTATATCTGTACGGTGGAGACACTGGCACAGGTAGCGGAAGAACATGGCATCAAAAAGACAGCACTGGTACTGGTGGGGGATGTTATCACCCATGGAAATTATCAGAAGTCGAGGCTGTATGCGGCAGATTTTACCACAGAATTCCGTCAGGCAAAATGCGGTGCCATACAGGCAGAGGAAACGCAGGAGGAGCGGCGTGAAGATTAGTGTGATCAGCTTTACGGAAACAGGACAACAGCTGGCGGAGCGGATCCGGGAGAGCATGGACGGGGAAACTGCGGTCACGCTCTATACCAAATGCTCCCGACTGGAAAAAAAGACGGTACCGGCTGTGGATGACAGCGATGCAGACACAATCTGCGTCAGGAACAGCCTGTCAGCGTGGGCGGGAGAGCAGATGGCGGCCCGCCATGCACTTATATTCATCGGTGCCTGTGGGATCGCGGTCCGTGCCATTGCCCCCTGGATCATGGATAAACTGCACGACAGTCCGGTACTGGTGGCAGACGAGATGGGGAAGTATGTGATTCCCTTGTTGTCCGGACATGTGGGTGGAGCCAACGAACTGGCGGTCCGTCTGGCGGGAGCATTGGGTGCCATACCGGTGATCACCACAGCCACAGACTTACATGACAGTTTTGCGGTGGATATCTTTGCCAAAAGGAATGATCTGCGGATCTGCAATCGGGAGGGGATCGCCAAAGTGTCGGCAAAAGTACTGGCAGGCGAGGAAATTACCATGTCCGTACAGACAGGGCATCTGGCAGTGGATGAGACCATTCCGTCAGGGATCCGGCTGTGTGCGTATCCTCCTGTGGAAAAAGTGGATGTCCTGATTGCGGACGACACGGAAGAAACATTTCGAAAAGAGTCAGCAGAACTACTGTTGCAGCCGAAAAAATATATTCTGGGCGTGGGCTGCAAGAAGGATACGGACAGCGCAAAGTTGGATCTATTTTTGAAAAAAATACTGGAAGAACAGGGCATTGTCATAGAGCAGATCGCAGCATTGGCTTCTATTGACGTGAAAAAAGAGGAACGATGCCTGCTGGAATTCAGTGAAAAATACAGGATACCATTTAGGATTTATACAGCACAGGAATTACAGGCAGTGCCGGGAGAATTTCACGGTTCCGAGTTCGTAAAGACACAGGTGGGCGTGGACAATGTATGCGAGCGCGCCGCCCTGAAAGCAGCCGGGACAGGCGGATGGATCCTCTTAGGCAAGCAGGCACAGGATGGCATGACCGTGGCAGTTGCAGAGAAAACATGGAAAGAGCGGATTCGGATGTGGCTTTAAAAGGATAGAAAGAGGCAAAACGGATGAGTAACAGAATCTATATCGTGGGAATAGGTCCCGGCAGGGAAGAAATGATGACAGGAGAAGCCATCGCTGCGCTGGAGCAGGCAGATGTGATCGTGGGTTATACCGTATATGTCAAATTATTGGGAGAACGTTTTGCAGGGAAAAAACTGCTGACCACCCCTATGCGGCAGGAGACAGAACGCTGCGAACTGTGTTTTAGGGAGGCGGAAGCCGGGAAGCGGGTGGCATTGATCTGCAGCGGCGACGCCGGTATCTACGGCCTGGCATCGCTGATGTATGAGCTTGGAGAAGAACATCCCAAGACGGAACTGATCGTGATCCCCGGTATTACAGCGGCAAGCAGTGGGGCGGCGGTACTGGGAGCACCCTTAAACCATGATTTCTGTGTGATCAGCTTAAGCGACCTGCTGACTCCCTGGGAGAAGATCGAAAAGAGACTGCGGGCGGCAGCAATGGGAGATTTTGCCATAGCAATTTACAACCCTTCCAGCCACAGGCGAAAGGATTATCTGCAAAGAGCCTGTGATATTTTACTGGAAACCATAGAAGGGGAGCGCCCCTGCGGCTATGTGGAAAACATCGGCAGAGAAGGCACCCGGGCGGTGACCTGTACGCTGCGGGAATTAAGGGACCGGGAAGTCAATATGTTCACCACGGTATTTATCGGCAATTCGGAGACGGAGATCCTTAGGGACAAGTTGATCACAAAGCGCGGATATCATGCGGAGAATAACATACATTAAGTTCTCTTTGGGAGGAGAGCAGGATGAAAAAAATAGTAATTTTTGCGGGAACCACAGAAGGACGGCGGCTGTCGGAAATCCTGGCAGATGCCGGAATCGCGCATACCGTATGCGTGGCAACGGAATATGGTGAGATCGTGATGCGGGAACAGACGGATGCGGAGGCGGCAGGGACAAAGGGGCAGCCACTCGTATCTCTTCACCGTGGCAGAATGGACCGGCAGCAGATGGAAGAATTTCTGCGTAACGAGGGTTATGAGATCGTAGTGGATGCCACCCACCCTTATGCCCAGGTCGTTACAGAGAACATACGGGACGCTGTGAAAACACAGTCTTCCATTTACCTGCGTCTGGAACGGGAAATTTCGGAGACTCCGGAAGCAGAGAATCCTGTCGTAAGTATCCGGTATTTTGAAAGCAATGCTGACTGTGCCAAAGCGCTGGAGAATACAGAGGGCAATATTCTGCTGACCACAGGGAGCAAGGAACTGTCGACGTATTGTGCCTCCGGAAGACTCCATGACCGCCTGTATGTGCGCATCCTTCCGGGCAGAGAGAGCCTGGAACTATGCATGGAGCAGGGAATCAAAGGCAGACAGATCCTGGCATTGCAGGGACCTTTTTCCACAGAGATGAACGCCGCTATCCTGAAGCAATACGATATCCATCACATGGTCACGAAAAACAGCGGACGCACCGGAGGGTATCAGGAGAAACTGGAAGCTGCGAAAATTCTGGGGATCCCGGTGTATGTGATACAGCCTGCCAAGAAGGCTGTAGATACGTATTCTTTTGCGGAAATCTGTGGAAAACTGGAACAGCTCTGTGACTGTAAGCTCTCCGGGCAGGGCAGCATGGAGATCTGCCTCGCCGGAATCGGCATGGGTAGCAAAGACGGTCAGACACAAGAAGTGCAGCATGCGATCGAAACTGCAGATATCCTGCTGGGTGCGGAGCGCATGATCGAAAGATATTCTGCTAAAATCGAAAAAAGACCCTACTACATGACGGAGCAGATTCTGCCGTATCTGGAGCAATTACAGAAAAACGGTCTTACAGAACAGAAAGATCCCCTTCGGGTAACGGTCCTTTTTTCCGGGGATACCGGATTCTACAGCGGATGCAGGAAGCTGTATGTGGCATTGCAGGAAACCGTTGCCGCAGGAGCGTTGAACGCAGGAGTACGGATCCTGCCGGGAATTTCTTCCGTGGCCACACTGGCGGCCCGAGTGGGAGAAAGTTATGAAGATGCCGCCATTTTGAGCATGCACGGCAAGAAGCTGAACCGGCTTTCGACAACGGTGGAGAGCCATGAAAAGGTATTTTTACTGACCTCAGGAAGTGAGGACATCCGCAAGATCGGACATTTGCTTGCAGAAGCGGGACTGACAGACTGTGAAGTGATCGTAGGATATCAGCTGTCCTATCCGGAGGAAAGCATCCGGATCCTGACCCCGGGGCAGTGTGAGGAGATTACGGAGGAAGGGCTGTATACCTGCCTGATCCGCAATCCTCACTGGCAATCGGAACGCCTGACACATGGAAGAGCCGATACCTGTTTTCTGCGGGATGCGAAAACTCCAATGACAAAAGAAGAAGTCCGCGAGGTCAGCATCTGCAAGCTGAACCTGACACAAAACGCCGTGGTCTATGACATCGGCAGCGGCACCGGATCCGTCGCCATAGAGATCGCCGGGGTGCCCGGAGGGGTACAGGTCTATGCCATTGAGAGAAAGCCGGAGGCGGTGGAACTGCTTCGGAAGAACAGAGAGCATTTTCACATGGATAATATACAGATCATTGAAGCTACGGCACCGGAGGGACTGGAGGAATTACCTGTGCCGACCCATGCCTTTATCGGCGGCAGCGGCGGCAGATTGCTGGATATTTTACAGACCCTGTACCGGAAGAATCCTCATATGCGTATTGTGATCAATGCCATCAGCATGGAGACCATTGCAGAACTTAAGGAAGTGCTGGATACTTTTCCGGTGGAGGAAGAGGAGATCCTGCAGATGCAGGTAAGCCGGGTGAAGAAGCTCTTAAGCTATCATCTGCCCCAGGCGGAAAATCCGGTGTGGATCTGTTCGTTTATGTTCCGGGAGACAGGAACGGATCCTATGGATAACGCGAAGAAAACAAAACAAAACGTAGGGGAGACCGGAAACGGTAAGAATGGAGAAGTACAGAGATGACCGGAGCACAGAAAAAGAAGATACGTCGTATCATGATCGCTGCACCGAAGAGCGGCAGCGGCAAGACTACGATCACCTGTGGATTATTGCAGATTTTTAAAGAAAACGGTGAGGATATTTCTTCCTGTAAATGCGGCCCGGATTATATTGATCCTATGTTCCACAGACAGGTGCTGGGGGTGCCCTCTCGGAATCTGGATACCTTTTTTACCGGAGAAGAGGGCACCCGTAAGCTGTTTTTGAAGGATCGCAGAGAAGACGAGCTTGTGGTCATGGAAGGTGTTATGGGATTGTATGACGGGCTGGGCGGCATCCGTGAGGAAGGATCCTCCTATCATCTGGCAAAGGTGACGCAGACCCCCATCCTGCTGGTGGTGGATGCAAAAGGCATGGGGAGATCGGTGATCCCTCTGATTGCCGGATTCCTGGCTTATGATAAGGCACATCTGATCCGTGGCGTGATCTTCAACCGGATGTCCGCAGCCTATTATGAGATACTGAAGCCCTTGGCAGAAGATGAACTGGGCATTGCGGTACTGGGGTATTTTCCGGAAAATAAGGACCTGCAGATCGTCAGCAGACACTTAGGCTTGTGCATGCCGGGAGAACTGGAAGACTTGCAGGGACAGATCCGTATGACAGCAGAGAGATTACGGGAGACCGCAGACATTTCAAAACTGTTGCAGATCGCAGAGGAAGCGGAGCCGTTGGAGGAAGAGACGGTAGTGGAGGATTCCGTAGAAACCAGCGAAGCAATGCGCCCGAGGATCGCTGTAGCCCGGGATGAAGCTTTTTGTTTTTATTACGAAGAGAACCTGCGTCTGCTGGAACAGGCGGGCGCGGAACCGGTGTATTTTTCCCCGCTGCATGACAGGACCTTACCGGAAAACATTCACGGATTGTTACTGGGCGGTGGATATCCGGAACTGTATGCCGGACAGTTAAGCGAGAATGATGCCATGCGCACAGCAATCCGGAAGGCAGTCACAGACGGCCTGCCCACGGTGGCAGAGTGCGGCGGTTTTCTATACCTGCATACGACCCTGACGGACCGGGAAGGACATTCCTATCCCATGGCGGGAGTCCTGCCCGGTAAATGCTTCGACACCGGACATCTGGTGCGCTTCGGATACATTGAACTGGAAGAGAACAGCGGACATTTTATGCCTCGTGGCAGCCGCATCCGTGCCCACGAATTCCACTATTATGACAGTGAAGACAACGGCGCAGACTGCATCGCTACCAAACCCTCCACCGGACGAAATTATCCCTGTATCCACGTGGGAGAGAGTCACTGGTACGGTTTTCCCCACCTCTATTATCCATCCTGCCCGGAGTTCGCGGAGCGCTTCGTGGAGAATGCAAAAAAATTCTCAAAAAGCGGAAAAGATATGTTATAATCGTAGTATCTTTTTTGCTCGGAGGATAAATCAATGGAAAAATCAAAGGTATATTTTACAGATTTCAGGACCCGTCTGGGAGAGGGGCTTCCCAGTAAGTTAAAGCGTCTGATGAAGGCGGCGGGGATTCAGAATATTGATATGGATCACAAATTTGTTGCTATCAAGCTGCACTTTGGAGAGCTGGGCAACCTGGGTTTCTTACGTCCGAATTATGCGAAAGCGGTAGCGGATGTGGTAAAGGAGCTGGGCGGTGTGCCTTTTCTGACCGACTGCAACACCCTGTACCCCGGCAACCGTAAGAATGCCATCGAGCATATGTATTGTGCCTGGGAGAATGGTTTCACGCCTCTGACGGTGGGATGTCCCGTGATCATTGGCGATGGACTCAAGGGAACGGATGACATCGAGGTACCGGTAAAAGGCGGCGAATATGTGAAGAATGCGAAGATCGGTCGTGCCATCATGGATGCGGATGTGTTTATTTCCCTGAATCATTTCAAAGGACATGAGACGGCGGGGTTTGGCGGTGCTATTAAAAACATCGGTATGGGCTGCGGCTCCAGAGCGGGCAAAATGGAGCAGCATGCGCAGGGCAAGCCGGAGATCGACGAGAGTCTGTGCCGGGGCTGTAAGCGCTGCATGAAGGAATGTGCCAATGATGGACTGGTATATGATGAGACCACACATAAGATGCACATTGATCATGAGAAGTGTCTGGGTTGCGGACGCTGCATCGGCGCCTGCAATTTTGATGCGATCCACAGCGGCGATGCTGCGGCGACGAAGGATTTCAACTGCCGCATGGCAGAATATGCGAAGGCTGTCGTGGACGGCAGACCGAATTTCCATATTTCTCTGGTAGTGGATATCTCTCCAAACTGTGACTGCCACTTCGAGAACGATGCTCCTATTCTGCCTAATATCGGTATGTTTGCATCCTTTGATCCACTGGCGCTGGATCAGGCCTGCGTGGATGCCTGCCTGAAGCAGACACCGCTGCCGAACAGCCAGCTGGCGGATGCTATGGCAAAAGAAGGCTTTTGCGATCATCATGATCATTTTGAAAATACCACTCCCAATGCGGAGTACAAGACCTGCCTGGAGCATGCGGAGAAGATCGGCATCGGCAGCAGAGACTATGAACTGATCACGATTTCGTAAGCTTGAAAAGCGAAGAAATCGTTTATGAAGTAATTTTTGGAGAGGATGAACTTATGCGGCCAATGGTAAGCATCATTGTTCCGATATACAATGCGGAACAATATTTACGACGCTGTGTCGACAGCATTTTGAACCAGGAATATACGGATTATGAACTGCTGCTGGTCAATGATGGCAGTACGGATGCTTCCGGCGATATTTGTGAAGAGTACGGAGACCAAGATCCCAGAGTCATTGTGATCCAAAAGGAGAACACCGGAGTCTCCGACAGCAGAAACCGGGCGCTTGACCGTGCCCGGGGAAAATATCTGCAGTTCCTCGACAGTGACGACTGGATCACACCGGATGCCACCAGACTGTTCGTGCGGGCAGCGGAGGAGTACGGCTGTGACATGGTCATTTCTGACTTTTACCGCGTGGTGGGAGAGCGTCTGTCCCCCAAGGGAGACATCGAAGAGGAGGGCGTGCTCACCAGAGAAGAGTTCGCAGCACATATGATGGAGAATCCGGCGGATTTTTATTACGGTGTGTTGTGGAACAAGCTGTACCGCAGGGATATTGTGGAAGAGCATAAGCTACGCATGGATACGGATATCAGCTGGTGTGAGGATTTTATGTTCAATCTGGAATATATCCGCTATGCGAAAGTATTCTATGCCCTGCATGCGCCCATTTATTATTATGTGAAGAGGAAAGGCTCTCTTGCCAGTCAGGGCATTAATATCTCGAAGACTGTGAAGATGAAGCTGAATGTATTTGAGTACTACAATAACTTCTACAAACATGTTCTGGAAGAGGAAGATTATGAGAAGAACCGTCTGCAGGTATACCGTTTCTTTATCGATGCTGCGGGGGACGGCACCGTTCCGCCTTCGATCCTGCCCGGTTCCAAGAAGCTGGGAGACGAGAGAGTCTTTGTCAATACAGAGATCTTGCAGGCGGAAGGACCTGCAGGAGAGGATTACCGTAAGAGAAAGTTATTAGAACATTATCTGGAGCCTGTGGCGTTAAAAGGAGATCTGAAGGTCATGGATGTGCGTCTGCTTTTGTGTCTGTGTGAAAAGCACGAATGGGACAGCAGACGGGAACTGGCGGATTTCGCCGGAATCACCCGGACGAATCTGACCAGCGGATTGCAGCGACTGACCATGAAGGGATTCCTGAAAGTAGAAGAGGTGAAGGAACCCAAGCCATCCAAAAAAGATAAGACGACCGGAAAAAATAAAACGAAAACAGCGGAGATGGCAGAAACGAAGCGGAAGGAACGGGGAGGCAGAATCGCCGTGACGATTCTTCCGGCAGCAGATGCCGTTATGAAAGAACTGGAGATGGCACAGAGGGATTATGATGCTGCCAGATTCGCCGGCTTCACAGAGGAAGAACTCATTAAATATGCTGAGCTGTCTGAGAAGATCAAAGAGAATACAAAGAATATTTTATACTTTCTTAATTGACAGGGTAGTTTCTGAAAAGTTATGATAGATAAGTATATATGATGTCGGGAAAGGAAGGTATTTGGATGAAGAAAAACGCAGAGTATATGTTGGAACATGCCGGCCTGTGCAGAGCGGCAGATAGATTGGAACCCCAGATGTTCGATGAGTATGGCGTGCAGAGGGGGTTGCGTGATAAGAACGGTAACGGCGTAGTCGCAGGCCTTACCAATATCTCCCGGATCGAATCCTTCAAAATGGAGGATGGCAAAAAGATACCCTGTGAAGGTAAGCTGTGGTATCGCGGTTATGACTGTATCGAACTGGTCAACGGATTCCGCGGGGATCATTTCGGATTCGAAGAAGTGGCTTATTTACTTTTGTTCGGTAAGCTGCCGAATCGTGACGAACTGAAGCATTTTAACGATATTCTGGCATCCAGCAGAACTTTGCCTACCAACTTCACCAGAGATGTCATCATGAAAGCTCCCAGCAGTGACATCATGAATTCCCTGACCAGGAGTGTTCTGACACTGGCTTCCTATGATAAAAATTGCAGCGATACTTCCATTGAAAATGTATTAAGACAATGTCTGGGACTGATCGCTGTGTTCCCTATGCTGGCAGTCTACGGCTACCATGCATATAATCACTATTCCAATGATGAGAGTATGTACATACATCGTCCGCAGAAGAAGCTTTCCACAGCAGAGAATCTGCTGATGATGCTTCGTCCCGACAAACAATATACCGAGCTGGAGGCCAAAGTACTGGATACCGCACTGGTGCTGCATATGGAGCACGGCGGCGGTAACAATTCCACCTTCACTACCAGAGTCGTAACCTCTTCCGGATCCGACACTTATTCCGTAGTGGCAGCAGCGCTTTCTTCTCTGAAGGGACCCAAGCACGGTGGTGCCAATATCAAGGTCGTAGAGATGATGCGGGATATCGAAGCCCATGTGTCCGACTGGACTGATGAGGATGCGGTAAGAGTTTATCTGAACAAGATTTTGAATAAGGAAGCCTTTGACGGCAAGGGACTGATCTATGGTATGGGTCATGCTGTCTACTCTCTGTCCGACCCCAGAGCCCAGGTATTTAAGAGCTTCGTGGAGAAGCTGGCAGTAGCCAAGGGCAGAGACAAGGATTTCGCATTGTACTCCATGATCGAGCGGATGGCACCGGAGGTCATCTCCCAGAAGTCCAGGATCTATAAGGGCGTCAGCGCCAATGTGGATTTCTACAGCGGATTCGTATACAGCATGCTGGAGATCCCACTGGAATTATATACACCGATTTTTGCCATCGCAAGAATCGTGGGATGGAGCGCGCATCGTATTGAAGAATTGATCAATATGGATAAGATCATCCGTCCCGCTTATAAGAGCGTGATGCAGGAACTGGAATATGTTCCGTTGGATCAGAGATAAAAATAAAAAGGGACTGCGTATTTTTGCGCAGTCCTTTGATGATTGTTATCATGATCAGGAATAGATCTGACAGATAATGGATACGATCTCTTCAGCGGATTCCATGGAATTTTCCATGATCCAGGTGACGTAGATATTGTAGAGGGAACCGGAGAACGCACGAAGCGTGTAATAGAAATCCCGGCCTTTATCTTCCGTATAATAGGTATCAAGGATATAACTGTCCAGGGCCTGCAGCAGCAGATGCCCCAGTCCTGTGTTCACCAGGCAGGCAATGAATTCTCTGTAATGATCAAAGTATTCATAGCAGTGCAGCATATTGCGGTAGTCGTTATAATTGCCTTTATCCGGCCAGGCAGCGACATCCTGACGGTAGGCATCTACCAGATCCTTCAGATAACTGATGAAGATCTCGTCCATGGAGTTGTAATTGCGGTAATAAGTCATACGGGAGACTCCGGCCCGCTCGGTCAGCTCTGAGATGGTAATATTGGACAGAGATTTTGTCTGAAGCAGCTGCATCAAAGCCTGCACCATGCAATCTCTGGAAAATTGTTTGGAATGGTTCGTGGACATGGCAGATCACCTTCTTAATGTTTTCTACTGACAGTATAAAACGTAACACAATCCGGAAAAATACGCAAGGAAAGTTCCTCGCGGAAAGGAGCGGTATATGGCGGGAACAGTCATAGAATATTTAAAAAAATACGGAGATATTCCATTTCGCGAAAAACCTCTGAATGATGTGGACAGTCTGGCCTTATGCCAGCTTTCTTATCTGAAATTCGACGGAATGGTCAGCGATGTGCGTCACAACGGTCCTTCTGTGACGCTGCAGGAGATCGCCAAACGGCCGGATGTGGAGCAGCTGTTCGGAGATGTGCGTTTTGAAAAGGAGAACCGGGCACTGTTTGAAGGGCTGCTTAGCGGCAGACGCTTCCGGAATATGAAGCTGAATTGTTATATTAACCTGGTGGAAAAGGAGTGGGAGACCCAGTTCTCTGCGATTACCTTTATCCTGGATGACGGAACGCTGTTTTTGGCATTCCGCGGCACGGATGAGACTATTGTGGGGTGGAAGGAAGACTTTAATATGGCATTCCTGAATCCGGTACCGGGGCAGGAATACAGTGTAAAATATGTAAATATGGTCACCGGATGGCTGCATCAGCCCTTTTACATCGGAGGACATTCCAAGGGCGGCAACCTGGCGGTGTACAGTGCCATGAAATGTGCGCCCTTTGTACGGAAGCGGATCCAAAAGATATACAGTCTGGACGGACCGGGATTCCGGCCGGAGGTGCTGAAGGAATGTCATTACAATGCGATAGAAGACAAGGTGGTAAAGCTGCTTCCGCATTCTTCTATGATCGGGATGATCTTCGAGCGGGATATTCATTACCGCGTAGTGGAGAGTAAAAACCACGGTCTGCTGCAGCATGATCCTTTCTCCTGGCTGGTGAAGGATGATCATTTCGTGGATGTAGGCGATATCTATGAGAGCCAGAAGATCATGAACGAGGCTCTGAATGAATGGATCCTGTCCCTGAACGAGGAGCAGGTCCGTACCTTTGTAGACACACTTTATCAGGTGATCTCCGCATCACAGGCGGACGATCTGATCACTTTTACCGCAGATTGGAAAAAGAGTATGAATGCGGTAGTTACCGCATTGAAGGAAGTGGACGATCAGACCGCAGAGATGCTGCGGGGGATCATCCGTTCCCTGTTCGAGATTGCAAAGGTTAAAGTCAGGGAGGAATTGGTTCCGGTGAAAAGACCGCGACACCGGTTTAAAAATAAGAAGAAAGAAGAGAAAGGAGAGGTTCCCCGACACACTCCGGCAGCCTCTCCGGATGCCACTGTAACCCAAGGATCGGCAGCTCGTCATGCTCCAAAGCTTCGGGGCAGCCATCGTCAGGGCAGACCTGGATGATCTTAAGGTGCTGACCTAAGCGGTCGATCCGTTGGTGGTGGGCACTGTTGACGCGCATTTTGACAGGAAAATACTTGAAAAGATGGGAATCATCTACCATAATAGTATCATGAAACACATCGCCGGAAGGGGAACTGTGCAGGCAGTCTTCGGGCATATCCTGTATGATCGTACCGCCGAAGGCAACATTGATGACCTGCATGCCCTTGCAGATCCCGATGACAGGGATTCCGGCGGCAATCGCTATGTCGAGAGCCTGGAATTGCAGGATGTCCAGTTCGGTGTCAACAGTGCGGGAACCTTTGTTTTTTTCACCGAAAAAAGCAGGAGTGATATCTCCGCCGCCCGGCAGGATCAGAGCGTCGCAGGAAATGACCTCTCCGGGAACCAGAGTAGTCACGATCTGCGCGGGAAGTGCACGGAAAAAGGCTTCATAATTTCCTGTTTTGGACTTGCGTCCCAAAATGACTAATTTTGTCATATAATTTTCTGATACCTCATTTTTTTATAGTTAATATATGCCATAACTTTTGATTTTTGCATAGGACAAATTAGCAAAAATGTATCTTACGCTTTTTTATAAATAGGAGTAAAATAGCAACGACCATGAGGGAGCGGAAACTCCTTCAGGGATGTTTACGGAAAGGAAGTGGTATTATGGAGGAATTGGCATCAGAACTGCTCAAAGAACTGAACTGTGATACAGCGTTTTCAATCAAGCTTCCGGCAGGTCTTCCACTGATCGGCGGAGTACAGCTGGATATTGCGGAATCGGTAGTGATCACATGGGTAGTCATGGCAGTCATTCTGATCTTGTCGATTATCCTTACAAGCAACCTCAAAGTACACAATGTCAGCAGACGACAGCTGGTGGCAGAGACGATCGTGACGAAGCTGGAAGGCATTGTTACGGGAATGATCGGAGAGGAAGGGAAACGGTATGTACCGTATCTGGTAAGTGTACTGTTATACCTGGGCATATCCAATATCATCGGATTGTTCGGTATGAAGCCCCCTACCAAGGATCTGAACGTAACAGCGGCACTGGCACTGATGAGTATCATCCTGGTGGAAGCAGCAGGCATCCGCAAAAAAGGCGTGGGCGGATGGATCAAGAGCTTCACCGAGCCTATCGCGATCGTAACACCCATCAATATCCTAGAGGTGTTCATCAAGCCCCTGTCTTTGTGTATGCGATTGTTTGGTAACGTTTTGGGAGCATTCGTTATCATGGAGCTGCTGAAGCTTCTGGTTCCGGTAGCATTGCCGGTACCCTTCAGCTTTTACTTTGATATTTTTGATGGACTGATCCAGGCGTATGTATTCGTATTCCTGACATCTATGTACATTAAGGAAGCCATTGAATAAGTAACTATTCACTAACAACACTTTTTTTAAAACTAGGAGGATTCATTATGATAGCTATTGGAGCAGGTATTGCAGCACTGGCATGTATCGGAGCAGGTATCGGTATCGGTATCGCAACAAGTAAGGCAGCAGAGGCTGTGGCAAGACAGCCGGAAGCAGAGAGCAAGATCACCAAGATCTTACTGTTAGGTGGTGCGCTGGCAGAGGCAACCGCTATTTACGGATTCGTTATCGGTATCTTAATTATCTTATTCATGGCATAAGGAACGGTATAACGACGTAAGAAAGGATGAAAGCACATGCTGAGATTAGATATTAATATTGTATGGACCATCCTGAATCTGTTGATCATATTTGCCATTGTGAAGATCTTCCTGATCAAGCCCATCCACAAGATCCTGGATGCAAGACAGGCAGAGATCGATAAGCAATATGCAGATGCAAAAGCTGCACAGGACAGTGCCGACGAACTCAAGACTAAGTACGAGGCATCCTTAAGCGGTGTCCAGGCAGAAAAGGAAGGCATCCTGAACGAGGCAAGAGGCAAGGCCAGCAACGAGTATGACCGTATCGTGGCAGATGCCCAGACCGAAGCAAAAAAGATCCTGGACAATGCCGATAAAAATGCCGCACTGGAAGAGCAGAAGCGTATCCAGCAGGCACAGGAGCAGATCGCCGGTCTGGTAGTGGAAGCTACTGCAAAGCTGGTGGCAGCCAAACAGAATGCAGATTCAGACAGAGAACTTTACAACCAATTTATAGCAAAGACAGGTGAAGAGATTGATTAGTACAGCTTTAGAATACGCAAAAAGATTGCGTGAACTGAATATCCCCGGAGACATTGTAGGTCAGACAGGCGATATCTTTAAAGCCGTACCGCAGGTGAAGCTGGATTTCGAATCTCCTGCCGTGGCACTGTCTGCCAAGCACAATGTAATAGAAAAAGTATTCCCCTTACAGATCAGAGATTTCCTGAAGGTCCTGTGTGATAACGGAGATATCTATCTGTGGGATGATATCTGTACTGCCTACAGAGAACTCTCTCCCGAGAAAAAGGGTGAGTTCGTTGTGACCCTGTCCTATGTGACAGCACCGACAGAAGAGCAGTTACAGAATATCCGTGATTTTGTACAGAAGAAATATCACAGAGACGATATGGTCTTCGAGACGAAGGAAGACCCGGCTTTGGGCGGCGGTTTCATCATCCGTGCCGGTAACGAAGTCTATGACTGGAGTACCAATGGTCGTATGAAGCAGTTCGCAGACAAGCTTTCCCAGGTAGGTAAGACTGCCAGCGAGCAGGGGATCATTTCTATCCTGAAGGGTGAGATCGAAGATTTCCACCTGCAGGCACAGGAGCATGAGATCGGTTCCGTCAGCTGGGTAGGTGACGGTATCGCCAATGTCAATGGTATCGACCATGCTGAGTACGGTGAGATCGTTATCTTTGATTCCGGTGTCAAGGGAATGGTACAGGATGTCCGCAGGGATGAGATCGGATGTATCCTGTTCGGTCATGATACCGAGATCCGTGAGGGTACCAGAGTCGTTCGTACCGGTAAGAGAGCCGGTATCCCCGTAGGTGACGGATTCAAGGGCAGGATCGTGGATGCTCTGGGAGCACCCATCGATGGCGCAGGTCCCATTAAGGAAGAGGGGTATCGTCCCATCGAGCAGCCTGCTCCTTCCATCGTGGACAGACAGTCCGTAGGTGTACCTATGGAGACCGGTATTCTGGCAATCGATTCCATGTTCCCCATTGGTCGTGGACAGCGTGAGCTGATCATCGGTGACCGTCAGACCGGTAAGACCTCCATCGCCATCGACGCCATCCTGAACCAGAAGGGTAAGGATGTGGTATGTATCTATGTAGCCATCGGTCAGAAGGCATCCACCATTGCAAAGCTGGTAGGAACCCTGAAGAAGAACGATGCCATGGATTACACTATTATCGTATCCGCAACCGCCAGCGATCCTGCACCCCTGCAGTACATCGCACCTTATTCCGGTACGGCACTGGCTGAGTATTTCATGTATCAGGGCAAGGATGTTCTCATCGTATATGATGATCTGTCCAAGCATGCGGTAGCTTACCGTGCACTGTCCCTGTTACTGGAGCGTTCTCCCGGACGTGAGGCATATCCCGGAGACGTATTCTATTTACATTCCAGACTGCTGGAGCGTTCCGCAAGACTGAGCGCAGACAAGGGCGGCGGTTCCATTACCGCACTGCCGATCATCGAGACTCAGGCAGGCGATGTATCCGCATACATTCCGACCAACGTTATCTCCATCACGGACGGTCAGATTTTCCTGGAGAGTGATCTGTTCTTCTCCGGTATGAGACCCGCAGTCAATGTCGGTCTGTCTGTATCCCGTGTCGGCGGTGCCGCACAGACCAAGGCAATGAAGAAGGCAGCCGGAAGTATCCGTATCGACCTGGCACAGTTCCGTGAGATGGAAGTGTTCACACAGTTTGCATCCGATCTGGACAATGCCACCAAGGAGCAGTTACAGCACGGTCATGTATTGATGGAGCTGTTAAAGCAGCCTCTGTGCAGACCTTTAAGCATGGCAGAACAGGTTATGACCCTGTGTGCAGCCAACGGCAGAGTAATGCTGGACGTGCCTGTAGATCATGTGAAGGATTTCCAGATGCAGTTCTTAAGTTACATGAAGGAGCAGCACAGTGACATCGTTCGTCAGTTAGAGACCACCAAGGCACTGGATGACGAGCTGAATAAGCAGATCTGCGATGCAGCTGAGGAATTTAAAAAGGAATTTTTGCAAAAATAATATTTGCAAACAGTAATAGTAATATAGGAGGTTAACATGGCAAATACGCGAGAAATACAAAGTCGTATGAAAAGCATTCAGGATACTATGAAGATCACCAATGCCATGTATATGATCTCTTCCACAAAGCTTCGGAAAGCCAAGAAGAATCTGGAAGAGACGGAGCCTTACTTCTATACTCTGCAGACTATGGTCAGCAGAATCGTCCGTCACTTACCGGAGATCGACAATAAGTACTTCGATGAGCGTAAGGACAAACCGGCCGAGGAGAAGACTACGGGACTGGTAGTAGTCACCGCAGATAAGGGACTGGCCGGAGCCTATAACCATAATGTACTGAAGATGGCGGAAGAGCAGATGCAGAAAGCCGGACAGACAGGAAAATATAAGCTGTTTGTCGTGGGTGAGCTGGGACGTCAGTATTTCGGACACAGAGGCATCGAGGTGGCAGAGCAGTTTCATTATACTGCACAGAACCCGACCCTGCATCGTGCCCGGATCATTACGGAGACGATCCTGGAGCAGTTTCAGGCAGAGCAGCTGGATGAGGTATATATTATTTATACCAATATGGTAAACAGCGTGACAACCGAACCGCAGATGATGCGTCTGTTACCTATCATAAAAGAACGGTTTATTACCAAAGACGGACAGGATCTGAGTATGTATCAGGAGCCGCTTGTCATGACACCGTCCCCGAAGGCGGTGCTTGATAACATTGTTCCCGATTTTGTCATGGGATATGTATACGGCGCATTGGTAGAATCGTTCTGCAGTGAACAGAACGCCAGAATGATGGCCATGGAGGCTGCAAATAAAAATGCATCCGCCATGATCCATGATCTGTCCATTCAGTACAACCGGGTACGGCAGGCTATGATCACACAGGAGATCACTGAGGTCATTGCCGGTGCCAAGGCTCAGAAAAAGAAGAAAAAGGCAAGAAAGGAGGTCCTGAGCAATTGAGTAACGTAAGTGAAAAAAATCATGGTAAGATCGTTCAGGTCATGGGACCTGTTGTAGACGTAGAGTTCGAGAACAATGACCTTCCTTTTATCAAGGATGCTCTGGAAGTATACAGCGAAGGTAAACGTCTGGTCATGGAAGTGGCACAGCATATCGGCAACAATACCGTCCGCTGTATTATGTTAGGTGCCAGTGAAGGACTCTGCAAGGATATGGATGTTATTGCTACCGGTAAAGGAATTCAGGTTCCGGTAGGTAAAAAGACACTGGGAAGATTGTTCAACGTATTGGGAGAGACCATCGATGGTGGAGAATCCCTGGAGGGAGAGGAGCATTGGGTCATCCACAGAGATCCGCCTTCCTTCGAAGAGCAGAGCCCGGTCGTAGAGATGCTGGAGACCGGTATTAAAGTTATCGATCTGCTGGCACCCTATGCAAAGGGTGGTAAGATCGGTCTGTTCGGTGGTGCCGGTGTCGGCAAGACTGTGCTGATCCAGGAGCTGATCCGAAATATTGCTACGGAGCACGGTGGCTATTCTATTTTCACCGGTGTCGGCGAGCGTTCCCGTGAGGGTAATGATCTGTGGAGTGAGATGAAGGAGTCCGGAGTATTAGAGAAGACCGCGCTAGTCTTCGGTCAGATGAATGAGCCCCCCGGAGCACGTATGCGTGTCGCCGAGACAGGACTGACCATGGCAGAGTATTTCCGTGATGAAGAGCACCAGAATGTGCTGCTGTTCATTGATAACATCTTCCGTTTTGTGCAGGCAGGTAGTGAGGTATCCGCACTGTTAGGCCGTATGCCTTCCGCAGTAGGATATCAGCCCACACTGGCTACCGAGGTCGGTGAGTTACAGGAGCGTATCGCTTCCACGAACAAGGGTAGTGTCACTTCCGTTCAGGCTGTTTATGTGCCTGCGGATGACCTGACTGACCCCGCACCCGCGACTACGTTCGCACATCTGGATGCCACCACCGTTCTGTCCCGTAAGATCGTGGAACAGGGTATTTACCCCGCAGTGGATCCTCTGGAATCCACTTCCCGTATCCTGGAAGAGGATGTGGTAGGTAAGGAGCATTATGAGACTGCACGCCAGGTGCAGGCAATGCTGCAGAAGTACAAGGAACTGCAGGATATCATCGCCATTCTGGGTATGGAGGAGCTGTCCGATGAGGATAAGGTAACTGTATATCGTGCCCGTAAGATCCAGCGTTTCCTGTCCCAGCCCTTCCATGTGGCAGAGAACTTCACCGGTGTACCCGGCAAGTATGTGCCTGTGAAGGAGACTATCCGCGGATTCCGTGCGATCATCGACGGTGAGATGGATGAGTATCCGGAAGCTGCATTCTTCAATGTAGGTACCATTGATGAGGCAGTGGAAAAGGCTAAGAAGCTCATGGCACAGTAAGGAAAGGCGGTGTGCATATGAACACCTTTAGTTTGAAGGTCATTGCCAGTGATAAAGTATTTTTCGATGGAAAATGTGGCATTATTATCGTACCGGCTCTGGACGGTGAGCAGGCCATTATGTCTCACCACGAGGATATGGTCATTGCCACGAGAGAGGGCGAGGTACGCTTCAAGGAAAAAGAGGAGGATGACTGGACCAAAGCCGTAGTCGGTGTGGGCTGTGTCTACATTTCTCATAACCGTGTGATCATGCTGGTGGATACGGCAGAACGCCCGGAGGATATCGACAGAGTCCGTGCGGAGGCTGCCCTGGAGCGTGCGAAGGAACAGCTGCGTCAGAAGCAGAGTATCCAGGAGTATCATGTATCCCAGGCATCCATGGCGAGAGCAATGCTGCGCCTGAAAGAAGCCGGAAAATACGAAGTCAAGTAGTAATACGTAAAACATATGTAAAAAGTAACAAAAATAAGCCTGTAATGTTAGCAAATGTGTGCAATTCGGAAATTGTTATTTTTCTGTCATTGCGATAAAATCTCTTCAGAATCGTAAGGAGAGTTAAGCGATGGATTATTTACAGAAAAAATCAATACGAAGTGTCGCAGCTGCCATTGCAGGCTTTTTGCGTCACTGCGTTCGGAAAATAGGAATCACCAGAGAGAAACTTCCTTCCTGCATAGCACTTGCGGTATGTCCGCTGGTGACATTTTATCTGTTTGAACTGTATACCCACAATCCTTTCACAACAATGCATTTCAAGACACAGATATTGAACATGGCGTTTTATGTACTGACTGCGCTTCTGTTATTCGGAATCGTTAAATATGTCCGGGCAGCTCTGATGCTGCAGACAGCATTTTTCATGGCGGCGGGTCTGGCGAATTATTATGTGTTGAATTTCCGGTCAGCACCTATTATGCCCTGGGATATTTATTCCATCGGTACGGCTGCCAGTGTGGCAGGGAATTTTAACTATACACTGAAGGGCAGCACGGTGCTGGTCATTATAGGATTCCTGATATTGCTGTTGATCGAGAGCCGTTTTCATATGAAGGCTCCGGCGAGAGTGGCGAAAAGAGCGGCACTCATACTGCTTAGCATTGTATTGATCTACGGTTATACCGGTATGATACAGAGTGAGAGCTTTGTGAGAAGCTTTGGTCTGTATGATAAGCTGTTTACCCCTACCGTCATGAACAAAAGAGATGGCAATATCGTGGCGTTCCTGATGGAACTGGAGTATATGGATGTGGAGAAGCCGTCAGGATATTCTCCGGAGGAGACCGGCAGTAAGTATACACAGGCAGGACAGGATTCCGCAGGGCTTACGGCAGCCGTGGAAGATCCGGAGAGCGTGAAGCGCCCGAATATCATTGTCATCATGGATGAGGCCTTTTCCGATCTGGCGGTGAGAGGCGATTTCACCACCAACGAGGACTATATGCCCTTTATTCACAGATTACAGCAGGGCGCGGAGAATACCAGAACCGGTTATCTGAATGTTTCCGTGCTGGGTGGAAATACTGCCAATACGGAGTTCGAATTCCTCACAGGCAATACCATCGGATTCCTGCCCCAGGGCAGTGTGGCTTACCAGCAGTATGTGCAGAAAGAGACGCCGTCTCTGGCATCCTACCTGAAGGAGCTGGACTATCATACCGTGGCGATCCATCCGTATTATGCCAGCGGCTGGGACAGAGACAGAGTCTATCCGTTACTTGGTTTTGATGAGTTTTTATCCCAGGATGATTTCACGAATCCGAAACGGATCCGTAATTATATCTCCGATGAGAGTAGTTTTGCCAAGATCATCGAACTGTATGAGAATAAAAAAGAGGGAAAGCCTCTGTTTGTCTTTAACGTAACCATGCAGAACCACAGCGGTTACGAAGAGGAATTCCATAACTTTACCCCGGATATTACCGTGGATGGAATTGACTCCAAAGCATTGTCCATGTATCTGTCTCTGGTAAAACAGACGGATTCCGCTCTGCAGGGTCTGATCGATTATTTCTCTCAGGCGGATGAGGATACCATGATCGTATTCTTCGGGGATCATCAGCCTACGACTTATGTGAGCAATCCGATCTTAAGAAATAATAAAGTGAATCCGGAGACTTTAACAGACGAGGAAAATCTGTTAAAATATAAAGTACCTTATGTGATCTGGAGCAACTTTGACATCGAGGAGCAGACGGACGGAGAGACCAGTGCTAATTATCTGGCAATGGATGTGCTGGAGAACTGTGATCTGCCACTGCCTGCCCTGCAGAGCAGTCTGACCGGGCTTCGGAAGGAATACCCGGTGATCAGTGCAGCAGGTGTGAGAGAGGCGGACGGCACTCTTACGACGGTGAAGGAATGTGGGGAAGCATTCAACGATTACCGGAGCCTGGAGTATTATCTGCTGTTTGATTACGAAAGGTAAAACATTAGAGATCACGGAGAAGACTAAGATGAATGGCAACAAGACGACAGCAATAAGTGCAGAACGCAGGACGCAGAGAGGAATCTCTGTGCTTGCGTTCTTTGTGCCTGCATTTATTATGCTGGTTCTTTTTATCATACGGGGCATATATCCTTTTGGTGACCGGAGTTTTCTGTTCTCTGACATGTACCATCAGTATATGCCTTTTTTAAGTGAATTCGTACACAAGATCAAAGCGGGAGAGGGACTGTCTTATTCTTACAACGTGGGGATCGGATCGAATTTCCTGGCATTATATGTCTATTATGTGGCAAGTCCTTTTAACTGGCTGGTATTTTTGCTTCCGGAGAGTCTGATCATGGAATTCATGAGTTATCTCGTGATCCTGCGGATCGGTCTTATGGGACTTACGTTCAGTATTTATCTGCGGAAGACGTTTGGCAAGGCGGATCCGGCGGTGATCCTTTTTTCCACCTGCTATGCCCTGTCCGGCTATCTGGCAGCCTATAACTGGAATGTGATGTGGCTGGACTGCCTGATCCTGTTACCTCTGATCCTTCTGGGAGCGGAGCGGCTGGCCAGAGAGGGCAGATGGATCATGTACACTGTGACTCTGGGGCTTTGCATCCTGACCAATTACTATATTTCCATTATGATCTGTATCTTCCTGGTGCTGTATTTCGGAATGCTGCTGATCACGGAATATTATACCATGACGGAAGGACAGAGCCAAAAAGTAAAAACGGTATTTTGCAGGATCGGGAGATTTGCATTTGCATCGCTGCTGGCAGGAGGGCTGGCTGCGGCACTGCTGATTCCGGAGGTCTGCGCTATCTTACGGACGGATTTTGGCAATTCGGATTTCCCCGCTACACTGGAGTCCTATTTTTCCGTGTTTGATATGCTGGCAAGACACTGCCTGTGCGTGACCACGGAGAGGGGACTGGAACACTGGCCGAACATTTACTGTGGTGTGGCAGTATTTTTACTGGTGCCCATGTATGCACTGAATGAAAAAATATCGGTGAGAAAACGGTTCTGCAATCTGGCACTGGCGGGATTTTTGCTGCTCAGCTTCGGAACCAATGTCCTGGATTTCTTATGGCACGGTCTGAATTATCCGGATTCCCTGCCGGCGAGACAGTCTTTTCTATATATTTTTCTGATCCTTGTCATGTGCTACGATGCTTTCCGGAATGTGGAAGGCACTTCTCCCAGGCAGATCATCTATGGGTATCTGGCGGCGGTGATATTTTTACTTGCCTGTGAAAAATTCGTGGAGAGCGAGGATTTCGACACGGGTATTGAAGTGCTGACGCTGGTGTTCGTTACGATCTACGGGGTGATCCTGTATCTGTACCGGACGAGGAAGAGCGAACTGATGAGGCAGGTGCTGGGGATTCTGGTGCTGGCGTGCATAGTGGCGGAGCTGAGCATCAATACATTTAATACGAGTCTGGGCACTACCGGACGAAGCGCTTATCTGGGAGACCAGGAGGATTATAAAGCGTTGTACACCCTGGCGCGGGAACAGGAGGGGGATGACTTCTTCCGTATCGAGAAGTTTACCCGCAAGACGAAAAATGACGGAACCCTGACCGGGTACCCTACGGCTTCGGTATTTTCCTCCACCATGAATTCCCAGGTCATGGATCTGTATAAGAAGCTTGGCATGCGCCACAGTAAGGTTTATTACGGCTTCGACGGAGCGACAGCTTTCGTTTCGGCACTCCTGAATGTGGATTACATGTTCGGCGGATCGGATAAATACGAAAACGGTCTGTATGAGATCGTGAATAACAGTGGAGATGTTTATTTATATCATTGTAAATATACGCTGCCCTTTGGCTATGTGGCACCGACGGGCTGGAATGTTACGGACGAGATCAGCACCGGTGTGAGAGCGCAGAATCAGCTGACCGAGGATCTGGGAATCGCAGAGCCCTTACTGGACCGGGCGACCAGTGAGACTAGCGGAGATAATGTATGTATTACGGCGGACCGGGCAGGCTACTATTACGCGAGGATCAATGCCACAGGGACGAAAAAGGTGCAGGTGCTTGGGGGAACGCTGGAGACGCAGGATTACAGTGATCTGAAGGACGGATCCATTCTGTATCTGGGATATCTGTTGGAGGGAGAGCGCGTGACGCTGACCAACGGGGATGATGAGGATGAGACGCAGAAGGTATCGGCGGAAGCCTATGTACTGAATGAAGAAGTGCTGGCACAGGCAGTGGAGATATTGTCAAAAGAACATCTGGAAAATGTAGAGATGGACAGCACTCATATTTCAGGAACCTTAAGTCTGGAAGAAGCCGGCAGACTGATCCTGTCCGTGCCTTATGAGGAGGGCTGGACGGTGCAGATTGACGGAGAAAATGCAGAGCCTGAGCAGTTCGGCGATGCCCTCATGGCATTTGATCTGGAAGCGGGAGAGCATACGATACAGATGCACTATGTACCGGAAGGACGGAATATCGGTATTTTAGTAAGCGCGGGAAGTGTACTGATCCTGTTGGGATACGTGCTGTACCAGAGGTGTGACAGGAAAAGGAAAGACTGTGCGGAGAATGAGCCTTCGCAAAAGGCAGCAGACGAAACAATGGAAAACGAGAATGCGGAGAAAACGCACACAGAGGAAGGTTCTGTGAAGGAAGAGGCAGGAAGGATGTAAGAAGGAGCGAATTATGATGAAGAAGAGTATTTGTGATACCTTGCGGCGTACCTGCCTGATCCTGGCGGGATCCCTTATTATGGCCGTGAATTTAAAAAGCTTTGTCCGCACCGGAGGACTGATCCCCGGTGGATTCAACGGTCTGACTCGTCTGATACAGGAGATCAGTGCACTGCTGTGGCACTGGGAGCCGCCCTTCTCGGTGATCAATTTTATCCTGAATGCGATTCCGGCTATCATCAGTTTCAAATTTATCGGGAAAAAATTTACCGGTTATTCCTGTCTGATGATCGTGGTGAGTGGTATCCTGACAGATATTGTGCCGTCATTTCCCATGACGCAGGATATTCTGCTGATCTCTATCTTCGGAGGATTGATCAATGCACTTGCCATCAGTCTGTGCCTGTTTGCCAATGCCACCAGCGGAGGTACGGATTTTATCGCAATTTTCCTGTCGGAGAAATACGGCATTGACTCCTGGAATTATATTTTCGCCGGAAATGTGGTGATCCTTGGGATCGCCGGAGCACTGTTCGGATGGGACAAGGCGCTGTATTCCATTATTTTCCAGTACACCTCCACCCAGGTACTGCATATATTGTACAAGCGGTATCAGAAGCAGACACTGATCATCGTGACCAAACGACCGGAGGATGTCTACGAAGCCATTGCGGAGATTACGCACCATGATGCCACACTGATCAAGGGAGAGGGCTGTTATTCCAAACAGGAATGTGATGTGCTGTACTCCGTGGTAGGACGCGATGAAGTGAATAAGGTTGTGAATACGGTGCGTAAGACCGATCCCCAGGCCTTCGTCAATATGATCCGTACGGAGAACCTGGCGGGAAGATTTTATCAGAGACCGAATGATTAAGAGTTGTAAAAAAGAGCCTGAGAGTCAGCAGTTTAACTGACACTCAGGCTTGCGTATTTTTTCGGGGAGATGCCCACGGCTTTGGTGAAAGCTTTGAAAAAATTGCTGTAGTCTGTGAAACCACTGCGTTCGAAGGCTTCCATGACATTACCGTTTTCGTTCAATACGGCTTTGGCGATACTGATGCGGCGGGCGGTGATGTATTTGTTGATCGTGGTGCCGGTGGCGGATTTGAAGATCCTGCAGATATAGGATTCACTTAAGTAAAACTGTCCGGCTAACTGTTCTATGGTAATGGGCTGGGAGATATTCTGGTTGATGAAGGTTAAAATATCGTCCACCTGATGGTTGTAGCGGTAGGAGCTGTCCTTGTATTCCGCGGCATCTGCGGTGTTTTCTCCGGTGGAGGTCTGTTCCGTGTTCCTGACGAACAGAGTGTTGAGCATGACCATCAGTTCCATGAAAGCGGCATATTCCGTAATGTCATGGGCGAAGCCCTCCGCAGAGGTGATTTTGTTGATATAATAGAGAAATCGCTTCTGTTGTTCCTTATTTAATGACAGCTTATGGGAAAAAGGGGTACTGCGGTGGGTGAAACAGAAGCTCAGATCTGTCTGCTCTGTGGAAATCTGTTTCATGAAGTCCGGCGCTACCGACAGGACGATCCGCTCATGGACGGAATTGTCGATCTGGGTCAGCTTGTGACTTTCATACTGATTGATGATAAAGAGATCCCCCGGGGCAATCGTATAGAAACAATTGTCGATCAGGAACTGTTTGCCGCCGCAGATGGAATAATAGATCTCATAGCAGTCATGGATGTGCATGTCCATGGCTTTTTCTTCTTTATATAAGTGGGCAATGGCAAAGGTCCCTGAGACTTTACAATTTTCTATGGCTGTTTTACAAGAAGTAAGTTCTTCCATTTTCATGTGTTCCTTTCTCTCGATATTTCTATTAAACATCAAAAGTTCAAAATTTGCAATGTTTAGACTAAAAAATGAAAAGACATTGAGAATTTTTTCGAGTATACTTAAGTCATACAAAAGAGAAAAGCATTTACAGCCCTTCCGCCTTTTTATAAATTTTATAAAAATAAGTAAAAAGGTGTTGGAAATAGTTACAATGATATGTTATAATGTAAGTGCTTTCATAAAAAGGTAACATTCAATAGCGGCACGCAGGCCGCCAGTTGAGGAAAGAGAGGCGTAAGGTGGAACTTAGAACAGCAGTATCACCAAGAGATGTGAAGCATTACACCACAGAGCGTCTGAGAGAAGAGTTTCTGATCCAGAATCTGTTTGTACCCGGCGAGATCAAGCTGGTGTACAGCCACATCGACAGAATCATTACAGGAGCAGCAGTTCCTGTAAGCCCTATCACTCTGACCGCCGGAGATGAACTCCGTGCAGAATATTTCTGCCAGAGAAGAGAACTGGGTGTGATCAATATCGGTGGAGCAGGTATGATTACCGTTGATGGCAAAGTGTACAAGGTGGGCTACAAGGAAGCTATGTACATAGGAATGGGCTCCAGGGAGATCATTTTCGCAAGTGAGGATGAGAAGCAGCCCGCTAAATTTTATCTGAATTCCGCTCCCGCACATAAGACTTATCCGACCGTGCTGATCAAGCCGGAGGGTACTCCCGAAGAGGGTGTAGTCATTGTAAAGGATGAGAATAAAGTAGAGCTGGGTACTCTGGAGGATGCCAACCACAGAGTTATCTGCAAATATATCCTTCCAGGACAGGTAGAGAGCTGTCAGCTGGAGATGGGTATGACGAAGTTAGAGCCCGGCAGTGTATGGAATACCATGCCCTGTCATACACATGACAGACGTATGGAAGTATATCTGTATTTTGATATTCCCGAGGATGCATTTGTAATGCACTTTATGGGAGAACCCGATGAGACCCGCCACATCGTAATGCGTAACGAAGAGGCAGTCATCTCCCCCAGCTGGTCCATCCATTCCGGATGCGGTTCCAGAGCATACACCTTTATCTGGGGTATGGTCGGCGAGAATCAGGACTTTGATGACATGGACGGTGTCGACAACAGAGATCTGAAATAAGATCCTTGTGGAAATGTAACTAAAATAACAGTTTTTATAAAGAAAAGGAGAAAAAACAATGTCTGAATTCACTAATTTCTCACTGGAAGGTAAGGTTGCACTGGTTACCGGCGCATCTTACGGTATTGGCTTCGCTATCGCTTCCGCATATGCTGAGTGCGGCGCTACCATCTGCTTCAACGATATCAAGCAGGAGCTGGTAGACAAGGGAATTGCTGCATACGCTGAGAAAGGCATCAAGGCTCACGGCTATGTATGTGACGTTACCAACGAAGAAGCAGTTAATGCTATGGTAGCTCAGATCGAGAAGGAAGTAGGCACCATCGATATCCTGGTTAACAACGCAGGCATCATCAAGAGAATCCCTATGACCGAGATGACCGCAGATCAGTTCCGCCAGGTGATCGACGTAGACCTGAATGCACCTTTCATCGTATCGAAAGCAGTTATCCCTGCAATGATCAAGAAGGGTCATGGTAAGATCATCAACATCTGTTCCATGATGTCCGAGCTGGGTCGTGAGACTGTATCTGCATATGCAGCAGCTAAGGGCGGCTTAAAGATGCTGACCAAGAACATCTGCTCCGAGTACGGCCAGTACAACATTCAGTGTAACGGCCTTGGACCCGGTTACATCGAGACTCCTCAGACGGCTCCTCTTCGTGAGATCCAGCCCGATGGCAGCAGACATCCTTTCGACCAGTTCATCTGCGCTAAGACCCCTGCTAACAGATGGTTAAAGCCCGAAGAGCTGACCGGTCCCGCTGTATTCCTTGCTTCTGAGGCATCCAATGCAGTCAATGGACACATCCTCTATGTAGATGGCGGTATCCTTGCTTACATCGGCAAACAGCCCCAGTAGAGCTTGTGCAAAAGGAAAACAAGCGGCCGCGTAGCGGACATTTGTTTTCCTTGCACAGCTCACGAGTAAATATCCGGTGAGTTTACGAGCCGGATGCAGAGTGCGAAGCACGAATTTACGAGTGAGTAGCTATGGAGCTTGTGCATTTACGCAGGATATCAAAAACAGAATAAACAATTCACACCAGGTCAGTCGCAGAAGAATTTCGGCGGCTGACTGTTGTGGCGTTTAGATTAGAAAAGGAGTATCTCATGAAGATAGCTTTGATCAATGAAAACAGTCAGGCTGCCAAGAATGAAATGATCTGTGCTACTCTTAAAAAAGTAGTAGAGCCCATGGGTCATGAAGTATTCAACTACGGTATGTGCGGCGCAGAGGATCCCAATTCCCTGACCTATGTACAGAACGGTATTCTGGCAGCAGTTCTTTTGAACTCCGGTGCAGCGGATTTCGTGATCACCGGATGCGGAACCGGCGAAGGTGCCATGCTTGCATGCAATTCCTTCCCTAAGGTTCTGTGCGGACATATTGAGTCCCCTCTGGATGCTTACCTGTTCTCACAGGTAAACGACGGTAACTGTGTAGCACTTCCTTTTGCTGAGAACTTCGGCTGGGGCGGTGAGCTGAATTTACAGTATACCTTTGAAAAACTGTTCTGTGCTCCCGGTGGCGGTGGATATCCCCCTGAGAGAGTTGTTCCCGAGCAGCGCAACAAGAAGATCCTGGATCAGGTAAAGGAAGTAACTCATACCGACATGGTTACCATCCTGAAGAATCTGGATCGTGAACTGGTAAAGGGTGCTTTATCCGGTGCTGAGTTTAAAGAGTATTTCTTCGCAAACTGCAAATGCGACAAGATCGCTGAGGCAGTGAAGGAAGTACTGGCATAAAAGTATTGGTTTCATTTTGCAGAAATATTTTCGACAGGATTTCCTGCGAAGATTTTTCACATAACTATTAGTCTATAAGACAGAAAGGTGTTATTTATGAACGCAGTATTAGAGCAAATCAGCAAAATCGGTATCGTACCGGTTGTAAAAATTGACAACGCAGCAGATGCACTTCCTCTGGCAAAGGCACTTTGCGCAGGTGGACTTCCCTGTGCAGAAGTTACCTTCCGTACCAGCGCAGCAGCAGAAGCTATCAAGATCATGACCGACAACTTCCCCAGCATGTGTGTTGGTGCAGGTACCGTTCTGAACGCAGAGCAGGTTGACGCAGCAGTAGCAGCAGGCGCTAAGTTCATCGTAAGCCCCGGCTTAAATCCCAGAACCGTTAAGTATTGTGTAGAGAAGAACATTCCTATCACTCCCGGTACTTCCAGCCCCAGCGACATCGAGCAGGCTATCGAGCTTGGCCTGGATGTAGTTAAGTTCTTCCCCGCTGAGCAGTCCGGCGGTCTGGCTAAGATCAAGGCTATGGCAGCTCCTTATGTAAACATGAAGTTCATGCCTACCGGTGGCGTAAACGCTAAGAACCTGACTTCTTACCTTGACTTCCCCAAGATCATCGCTTGCGGTGGTTCCTGGATGGTTCCCGGTGACCTGATCAATGCCGGTGAGTGGGACAAGATCGAGCAGCTGACCAGAGAAGCAGTACAGACCATGCTGGGCTTCGAACTGGCTCATGTTGGTGTCAATGCAGAGAACGAGGAAGAGGCTGTTAAGGCTGCAAACCGTTTCGCATTCATCTTCGGTATGCCCGCTAAGGTTGGCAACAGCTCCGTATTCGCAGGCTCTGCTCTGGAAGTTATGAAGACTCCTTACCTGGGCAAGAACGGCCACATCGCTGTTAAGACCAACTACATCGAGAGAGCTGTCAACTACCTGAGCACTGTTCTGGGTGTTGAGTTCAACGAAGAGTCCGCTAAGAGAGATGCCAAGGGCAACCTGAAGGCTATCTACCTGAAGGAAGAGATCGGCGGATTTGCAGTTCATCTGGTACAGAAATAAATCATAAGCAAATTTTAAGCCGTACGGTTGCAGCAACTGCATATTTCAGTTGCAGACGCGCTTCCGCTGTAATATAGCGATTACACGGTGGAATGAATATGATTTAGAACAATCAGGTTGGACGGTTGCGTGTTCCGACACGGACTCTAACCGACCGTCGGTACTTAGATGCTGTATTTTAGCATCTTATGTACCGCTACGGGAGGGCCGAAGCGAGAGCGGGTCCGTGACGGAATATGCAATCGGAACAACCGGAGATTATAGATAATTTTAATTTGAGAAAGGAATATACCAAAATGGCAAAAGTAATTACCATGGGTGAGATCATGCTGAGACTGTCCACCCCCAACAACGAGAAATTTATCCAGGCAGACGAGTTCGATATCAACTACGGCGGCGGTGAAGCTAACGTAGCAGTATCTCTGGCTAACTACGGTCATGACGCTGAGTTCGTTACCGCAGTTCCCGACAACGAGATTGGTGAGTGTGCAGTAGCAGCTCTGAGAAAGTACAACGTAGAGACCAAGCACATCGCAAGATGCGGTGAGAGACTGGGTATCTACTACCTGGAGAGCGGTTCTTCCATGAGACCTTCCAAGGTTGTATACGATAGAGCACATTCCTCTATCTCCACCGCAACCGAGGCTGATTTCAACTTCGATGAGATCTTCGAAGGCGCTGACTGGTTCCACTTCACCGGTATTACCCCCGCTGTATCCGACGCTGCAGCAGAGCTGACCGAGAAGGCTCTGATCGCTGCTAAGAAGCACGGCGTAAAGGTATCCGTAGACCTGAACTTCCGTAAGAAGCTGTGGAGCTCCGAGAAGGCTCAGAAGGTTATGACCAACCTGATGAAGTACGTTGATGTATGTATCGGTAACGAAGAAGATGCTGAGCTTGTACTTGGCTTCAAGCCCGGCGATACCGATGTTACCAGCGGTGAGCTGGAGCTGGCTGGTTACAAGTCCATCTTCGAGCAGATGGTTGACAAGTTCAACTTCGAGTACTGCGTATCCTCTCTGCGTGTAAGCCATTCCGCTTCCGATAACGGTTGGTCTGCTTGCATCTACTCCAGAGATACCAAGGAGTTCTATCACTCCAAAGAGTACAGCATCCATCCCATCGTTGACCGTGTAGGCGGCGGCGACTCTTTCGCAGGCGGCGTGATCTGCGGTATGCTGGATGGCAAGAACTTCAAGGATGCTCTTGAGTACGGCGTAGCTGCATCTGCTCTGAAGCACACCATCCCTGGCGACTTCAACCTGGTATCCAGAAAAGAAGTTGAGACCCTGGCTGGCGGCGACGCTTCCGGACGTGTACAGAGATAATGTAACTGATGAATAGTTAATAAGAATCAAAACGAACTCACCTGTGTGGTAACATGCAGGTGAGTTTTTTTGTTGTTTAATTTTTTTTATAATAAATTAAGGGCTAATTTACAAGATAGGGGGAAGAAATAAAAAATGATATACAAAAAATACTATATTAAATAAAAAGAAAGAAAATATGCAGGAGGCGGCTTATGAAAAGAAAAAAATACTATTACCTCGATCCGGTAATTATTAGGATTCCGGGAATAAAGACTCTATTTGAGAAGAGCGTTGGAAAGCGAGATGCGAGACAAAACCAAGTATGTAGTAATGGAGAAGTACATACCACTCCTTTCATTGATGCAAAGGTGAACAGCTATAACGCACACATAGAAAAACTGCTCTTGAAAACGACAAACGAATTAGCACCTATGATCCAAGAGGCTAATTCATTGTTGGTAGAATATTCACTCATGGAGTCACATAAAGGAGGAGAACTGCCTGAAGGATGCGGAGAGGAAGCGCAGAGACAGAAAGCTGCTGTAGCTGCAAATTATGCATTGGAAGAGCGACGCAAAGAGGAAATTTTAAAGAGACTGGCAAAAATTCGGACAGAATCAGATATCGTTGATGAAATGTTGGTTCACTATCAGGAACGAGCTGAAAGATTACTTAATAGTAGAATTTGTCGGTATTGGAGCGGCGTTTTATGCCAAAACCCTGATAAATTAGAGAACTTTCCCAAAATCAAATATCAAGATTCTCCTGGAAGGAAAGCCTATGTTACCAATAAGGAAAAGCTACACACGATGATCGACCATGTACTCAATTTATGAAAGGAGATGTAAAAAGTAAAATGAGAGTGAGAAAAAGAAAAACCAAGGAAACTAATCGACCGATTTTTTCTAAAAAGAGTATTAATGAGCCGAATGAACTGAATACATCAGCTGTAGAAATACCTATGTATGCACCCAATATGGGGCTTGCTCCTAAAGACTATCAATTGTCACCGAAGTTAACTGAGCTAGAAGAGACATTTGAAGGGAAATGCAAAGCATTCTTAAAAGAGGCAAACCCCGATATGTTTAATAGTAGTTATATGGATGCCATTATAGAGAGGACTATAGCCGAAGCGTTGAAGTTTATCAGGGTTCAGAGATGCGATCATGAACGATTGATAACAGAGAATTTGATGGCAATGCATAAAGGGGACTACTGTGTAGCGATGTCTAAGCGTGAACTATGCATTGCGGACAGAGAAGAAAATGAAAAAGACCTTATAAAATACAGACGTATCCTGTGGTTAGGAACCAGCTTGTCGGAAGAGGAGGAGAACAATGACTAATCATGGTGGTTGTGCGATTTTAAACGAGATGATTACATATCCAGACAGAAAGGAAACCAGAAAAAAATTTCAGAAAACAGGAATGCCATGGTGGAGTAATGGAAAAGCCAATCTTCTTTTGGTGCCGATTTTCTCTGCTATGGATGGGACTGTTCTATACTCAATCATGGAAGAGGTTTTTTTGCAAAGTGCGATGATGTCAACAGTGATGGCATTTGGTGTTGCGGTGGTGTTAAATATCCTTCCACTTGTTATCGCAAAATTTCTACATGGAGCCATATACAAGACTACGAAACACGGATTAACAATGTTTGCTGTATTCGTGGCAGGATTTCTTCTTGTCTATGGTGGGACAGTGTATCTGCGCTTCGCATATAGCGATATGTATGAACAAGAGAATCAGAGTATGACTCTTGAAAATACTGTATCAGAGGAAAAAGTGGAAAACAGTACGGAAAATGTACAAGACATTTCTAAAAAACAGCGGAAAAGTATGGCGGTGGTAACTCTGTTATCCATCAGTCCATTGATAACATCGCTGTTGGGTTTTGCCATCGCTTATGTCAGCGATGATGAAATACGTAGAAAAGTAGAGTGCCTCGAGTTAGAGAAAATCGAGATCGATGAAAAAATTAGCGAAATCGATGCAGCCATTGCACAAATGGAACACTATATGGAAGAGGGCATTGAAAGAGAACTTACGTTTGATGAACAGGCGATGAATGTAGCTGAGGATGAGATTATCGCAAGAGGCAATGTAATGAAAGCGCAGGCTCGATTCATTCTTGCGGAATTCTTGAGTAATCCTCAGGCCACTACCAAGCTTTCTGAGGAAATGCTTTTAAAGGATAAAGAAGAGTCTATGACAAGGGAGGAATAATGTGATGAAAAAATATTTCTTTAGTTTTAAGTTATTTGCAGTCATAACATTAATGGTATTGGGATGTATAGGTTGTGGTCAGAATACATCGGAGTCCATGGATCTTGCGGTGGTATACGGTTCCAGAAGTAATGAACCGAACATTCCGATTACTACGGCACCTACCGTGAAAAATGCAATTTTTAAGACTTGCTATGCCTATGGAAAGGTCAGTTTCGTGCGATGCGATGGAATTCCTAAAGTTGTATACCAGACAACAGTACCTGATCCGGAAATCAAAGGGCTTTCCGAAAGTAAGAAGAAATCTATTGCTAATGGATATACGGATCAGTTGTTGGAGGAACTAGCTAAAATATATTCGTTGGAGCCTGAAGCAGACACTTTACAAGCAATCCAATATGGTGCAATGACATTATGCGACAGCACAGCAGATGAAAAGGTGCTTCTGATTATAGATAATGGTCTATCAACAAAAGGGTATTTGGATTTTACTGCTAATTTATTATATGCGGATACTGAGGAGATTTTGACGGCATTAAATGAGGCTGAGGCAATTCCTGATTTAAAAGGAGTCCATGTGCTGTGGATGTATCTTGGTCAGACTGTTGCGCCTCAAGAGGAGTTATCGGAGGCACAAAAACATAAACTTGAGGAGATATGGACAGCTATTCTAAAAGCTGGTGGAGCGGAGCGTGTGGACTTTGCAACGGATGTTGCATCAGATATGTCGGAAAATACCATGCCTCCCGTGTCCACTGTGGATGTAGAAGAGCGGAGAATCAATGTAACAGCGACAGAGCCGATGGATACCGTTGTATTGGATAACACATCAATTCAGTTTCTGGGGGACAAGGCAGAATTTGTTAATGAAGAAGAGGCGATTAATGCAATATCGGAGTATGCAAAGATATTGCTGCTGCAGCCCAATCGGCAGGTATATATTATAGGAACCACAGCGGGGGGTGACAGAGAGTTTTGTAAGGAATTGTCCGAAGCACGGGCAGAGGCAGTAAAAAGTGTTCTGATCTCCTGTGGTGTTTCGGAAGAACAGTTAATTTGTTTGGGATTAGGCTGTGAGGATCCTTGGCACATTCAGGATGTGGACGAGAACGGGAGGCAAGTTGAGGAATATGCCAGCAAAAATCGAAAAGTACTGTTAATGGATGTAAAAAGTGAGGAAGCAAATTTAATATCTGATGTATTTAGATAGTTTGGTAACATCTAAAAATAAACCGCTATGTGTTTAGGATCATAGTGGTTTATTTTTGTTTAAGAGAAGGACGGTAAAAATTGAATGCTAAGGAACGTAATACAGGGGGATGAAAATAAAAAAACTTAATATAAGGCGTGCTATTATTTGATTGTGAGCAGGAACTATTAGTTTACTTGCAAACATATTAGTGAAATTATCAGGGCGAGCGCAAAGGAGGAAATCATTATGGGATTATTAAACAAATTATTTGGCGGCAATAAGGGTAAAAATGAACCAGATCCAGGAGCATTAAATTTGGCCAATGAATTTACAAGTGCATTTAATAATTATGATTTGAAAAAGGCGAATGAGTTGGCAGAAGATATGATTGAAATGGCGGGAAGATATTGGGCAAAATATGATACAGCAAGCTACCTGTGTTTATTGCGTGCAGCGGAAGAAACATCATTCATGTACTCGGGAGATAAATATCCGAGGGACTTAGTAGAAGAGCTTATAAGAAATAACAAAATGAGTTCTGACAATTGATTTGTATTTATATAGGAAAATGTAAAAGTAATAATAGGGATGAAGATAAAAAAAGTAAGACAAACAATGGTAACATAATCGTATCAAAAGAACAAGGAGGAATATGTTATGTACAGAGAAAACAAATATGGCGAAAAGGTAGATGTGAACAAGTATGAATGTGGTTCCTGCAAATATTACTTATTTGAAAGAGAGGATGAGACGAACAAATGCACTCATTATGGAAAGTATTATGACTGTAATGATCGTTGCAACTATTGGGAAGAATCAAATGAAACAAGTGGTGGAGGTTGTTTCCTGACAACAGCCTGTTGTCAGTATAAAGGGCTTCCTGATAACTGTTATGAACTGGAGACATTACGCAAATTTAGAGATGAAGTGTTGTTACGCGAGAATGAAGAAGGTAGACAGTTGGTGAAAGAATACTACCGCATTGCTCCGGGGTTAGTACAAAAAATTGAAGCACTGCCGGATAAGGAGCGTACAGAAATTTTAGAGAACATTTACCAGAAGATTTTGCAGGTTTTAGATAAAATTAAATCAGGCGACAATGAAGGTGCTATTGCACGCTACTATTCCATGGTATGCTGGGTTGAGTCCGAAGTTGTTTAGCAGTAAAATTTGCTAAAATAGTATCTGACAGGTAGGAATTTTACGTCTGCCTGTCAGATGTATCTATATAATTGTGCGCAATTGCGTTATAATATATTTGTTGCAAAAATTCGTTTTATAGGAGGAAAAGCGTATGTATAATTCTGTAACAAGAGCAGCAAATGAGGCTCTGTTAGGGTATTGGAATCAGAAGGTAGCCGTAGATATGGATGAAGTGGAAGAAGCTACAGACATTATTAGCTTTATAAATGAAAATCCTGTTTTGACACCTGGTCATATTATTCGCAAGTATATCGAAGAAGGAGGACTTGGTGATGCTTACAGTAATATTGAATGGAATAAAACGACAATCCGTCAACTCGTAAATGTTCTGGGCTTCGATAAAGATGCTCAGAAATGGTTCACTGACGAAGTCGGTATGACAAAAGATTCGGCATATCATTTAGCATTTCGTCTGAAGATGAATACGGGATGGCTCCTTCAGTTGTTAAACGCTGTTGATGGTGGATTGGTTAATTATCACGACTGTTCGGAGATTGTTTATTACTTTTTCATTAAAATTGGAAATTATAATTTAGAGGAAGCCGATAAAATGATCGAAAACGTTAAGGCAAATGCAAACAGCACCCAAATTGAAACACCAGAGAAAATTTATGCTCAAGGTTATACGAATTTTGCTACAGATGTTCTGGAGAAACTGGCAAATTCTACACTTCCTGAATCGGAAAAGGAAGAAGAACTTTACAGATTTTTAATTGAAAACAAGGAAAATCTTTATGGAAACAGTTTGTCTCAAGTAGGACGACTAACACGGCTTATGCAGTACATCGCTCTTGTATACCCCACATATATGCGAGTACTATGGGCAAGTACGAGTACTGAAGATGCTCCTACAAAAGGAAGACGAAAGGAAGAAAAAAGTGAATGGGAAGAGATAAAGTTTGACAAAAACGGTCTACCCAAAATAGGAAGTCTTATTTATGCAATGATGGGGATGGACTATAAATTAGTGCGTGAGCAAGAGAAAAACGAGATTTTTCAGACTATTACATCCTACCATAAACACCTTTATACTAATCTGAGAAAAGAACTATTTTCGGAGAAGGAAAGTGGTATGTCAAAAGCTGTATCTAGAAATGATGTTCTCTTTTTGACCTTACAGTTTATTTTGGGATATGATGAAAGGGATGACAGGGTGGATATTACGACCGATTTACGGAAAGATATTCATTGGTATGCTCCGGAAGAATTAACCCCAAATGCACCTGAAAAGGCATTCATTTTCAGAAAAGAAGTTCGAGATGAAATAGATAGTGTGATGAATAGTATTATGGACAGACTTGATGATTATCGGGATTTTCCGAGCAACTATTCAGAGCCTGCAAAAAAATACCAGTTTTATGTAGAATTGTTCAATGCAATTTTATCAAAATTTGGATTTGCAAATATGTATATTTTGAACCCGTTTGATCGCTTTGTGATTATGACATTGCAGTCAGATTTCCCTGTTGGCGTATGGTCAGAACTTGTGTATCCGGGAGTGGAATTAAATCCGAATAAAGAGGAAGATATGGAATCTTAAGAAAGCTCTTTGTTGATGAGAACAGGTATTTTATAGCAGTCTTGAAATCCCTCGATAGAATTCGGTATTCTATCGGGGGATTTCTATAAAAAAGATAAATTAGCAAGCGTATGATAAAAATAAAAAGGAAAGGTGTTACATATGGTAAATGTTCAGTGTTTTACGAAAAAAGGATTATATCACAAGAAGAAAGGTGAGGAATCCCAAGATGCTATAATAGTATATAACGAACAAAATGAACTAACTGTGGCAGCGGTGTGTGATGGCGCTTCATTTTCCGCATATAGTGGAACGGCAGCCCGGGTGGTAGCAAAGAGTATATCAAAATATTTATGCGATAACTTTGAAAAACTATTAATCATGAATCGACAAGATATGCAAATGCTTCTGACAAAAGAAATTGAAAATTTACTATTGCACGAGGCAATTGAATTAGGAATAGATGCAAAACTACTAGCTACAACCATATGTGCAGTTGCTATTGATGATAGTGGACGTTGGGTAGGAGCACATTTGGGAGATGGAAATCTGTTATGGAAAAAGAGAGAAAGTAATAATATTCAATATATATCCAGACCGGAAAATCCTATAGATAAGTCGCAAACTTATCTTACTATGAATTGTTATTTGCCAAATCATCTGCGAACCTATTCATGGAATAAAGAATTAGATACAGAGCTATTGATATTAACAACTGATGGGGTCGAATTTTTTCAGCAGGATCCGGATTTTGATAAAAGTTTTTTAGAAATAGAAAAATACTGTAATGAAAAAAACAATATAGATGACGCCAGTTATGTTATACTTAAAATAAGTTGATAAATCAGAGGAGGATGCATTGATGCCTGCGACAAGAAAAAACTTACCGGATGGGATAACATTAATCGATGTAAATGGAAATAAATATACAGTTGTCGGCGATCCTATAGGCTTTGGCGGATCTTCCATTATATATCGTGTAAGAAAAAATAATGATACGGAGGCTTTGTATGCGCTGAAAGAGATATATCCTGTTGATGATATAAGTTATTCTTTTTTCCGTCAGGAGGATAATAGAGTTGTAGGAGTAAATGCCAGCAGCGAGTTAAAATTGCAGGAATATCGGGATTCTCTTACAGAAGAAAAGCAAAAAGGGGACTCTATAGGTCACAATAATCCTACAGTATTAACAATTTCGGACATATTAGATATGAACATTGAAAGGGATTTGGAAAAAATTTCCTTGGGTCAATATGCCTTGATGCGTGACATTACAGGTGCAAAGACAATACAACAGATTCTTGAAGAGTGCAAAGAAAATGATCGATTATACTATACCGATGAAAGGGAAAAGAAACCGAAAGCATTTACCGTGTTAAGAATAATTGAAAGTATCCTGATGGCATTAGAAAAGGTGCATAATAACGGGTATATTCATGGAGATATTCAACCTAATAACATTGTATATTTATCAGCGGATCCCCAAAATAATATATGGGGCGCGGCAATGTTATTAGATTTTGGAAGTGCACGCAAAATTTCAGAACATAAAATTGGAGATGCCATATACCTGACAACAGAAGATTTGCGAGGTCAGAATATCTATTCAACAGATGGATATCGTGCACCGGAAATTAGAAGCAATGCAGAAATAAGGTTAAGCCCACAGACAGATATTTATTCAGTTGGAAAGCTGATGAATTATTTGTTAAATGGATGCAGCACAATAGGAGATTTTACCATTCAGGCGAATACGCCAGGTGCACGTAGAAGTGGTTATGGTGATTCTGGCAAAAAGATAGAGGAAATCTATAAAAAAGCAACAAAAAATGATTGGAAAAAGCGCTATGCATCAGCAAGCGAGATGTTAGCAGAAGTACACGCTCTATGTTTAGAATTACAACCTAGTGCTTATAAATTCCGTAATGCAGTACCTTCGAGCGAGTATAAAGGAAGAGATAAGGAAATTGCAGATATTGGTAAACTATTCAATACCCGTAATATGCTGTTTTTGTGTGGATTTGGCGGTATTGGGAAGACAACTTTAGCTATTTTGTATGGACAGAAATATGCAAGAAAGAACGGATATGAAGTTATTTATACTGTATTTAATAATTCCATCAAGGAAACTATTGCAGGCTTAACACTTACCGGATATGACGATCGGGAATCAGGAACGCAAGATATAGATACAAGTTATGCGAACAAAATGGCAGAGCTCCGAAAATTACCTTCGGATAGCACTTTACTGATCATTGATAATATGTTTTCCAATTTCAAAACGTTTAATGAAATTAGAAAGGAAGCCGAATACCTTGACTTGGAACAATGCGGAATCAAAACTCTGATTACAACAAGATATAGAATTAAACAAGAAAATGGTGGCTATGAGGTAAAACCTTTTACTACAGAAAAATTACTTGAACTGATAGGGAAAATAATTCATCCGTATAATGCAGAACTAACAACAAATGAAAAGGAGATATATCAGGAACTTATAAATTGTACACAGAGTAATACCTATATGATTACGATACTAGCTAAGACAATGGCAGCGAGTAATATAGCACCTATTGATTTTTGGAGAAAGATTCGAACGAATCAGTTAGAAGATGATGAATTTGCTAAGATTGAGGACGATAAGACATATCAAGATGGCAAATTGGTTGCGTTACTAACAGAGTTGTTTCACATAACAGACATATCACAGAATGATAAATCAAAGAGAGTATTATTGCATGCTTTGTTGATTCCGGAGAGTGGAATAGAGAAGGATGTGTTTTTAGAATGTGAAAAAAGAGAAGGATTAATTGATGAACTAAATGACCTGGTAAACAAATCATGGATTTTATATGATGAAGAACATGATGAATTTAGACTGCATCAGATAGTACGTATGATTGTTATAAGTGAACTAGAAATATCTGCTATTGAAAATATAAAATTTGTTAAAACTTTATCCGATTGTATACATGAAAATTTGGCATTAAACGATTATAGAGATTGTTATAAAAATTCTGTATTGTGGATTCCTAGGGATATTTCTAATGATGTTGAATGTTATAAAGTAATTGTTCGTACAATAGATGGAATGTATTTTTGGGGGAGAAATAGGATAAGAGATGCTAAAGATTATTTTGGTTCATATGTGTTGGATGGCTTTGAAAAGACAAATGACATTGAATTGAAAGAAAAAATATTGATTATTTGGTTGAGTATTGATACTTTGAGAAAAGAATTGATTGAATATATAGAAGATATATGCGGATTTAGAGATGTGGAATTTTGCAAGCGCATATATGCAGCGGTATATAAGTGCGTACGTGAATTAAAAGAATACAAGTATTATGAAAGTTATAAGACATTTGAAGAACATCTTGAAATGGAACATGATGGATGGCTACAAAGAAAAATAGATTTTAATATACAGAATCGTTTATGGTGTGATGGCTATAGGCTAGCTGAGTATAGTACAACCTTGATTACAGAGAGAATCACTCAGAATTTAGAAAATATTAAGACAGAAATGATATATAGAGGCAGTGAAAAAGTAAGATCGGCATTAGAAAATATATATTTAATATTAATAAAGTATGATAAAGACATTTTTGAAAAAAGTCATGTGTTAATTTATCGTAAGTATGATGCTTTACTATCACAATGGCATGACTTATGTAAAGTAGTAGGCAAAATGGATGATATATGTGTAATAGGAGTTGTAAATGAAAAAACTTACAAACTTATAAATTTACGTAAAATTAGATTTGAAAGACATAATAAGAAATGGAATAATGTTCAAAAATGGAAAGAATTATGTGAATTGTTGGAATATGAGGCGAAAATATGTGCATATATATCATATCCGCAATTACGTTCTGCTATTGAAGATGATTGTATATCTTTGCCCATGCTAATTGGTGTAATCTTAAATGCAGGAAAAAGGTATATATATATGAGAAGTTATAATTCAGCTATTGAATGTTTGGAGAACATTACAAAGATAACAATAGATGAAGAAGAAAAGAACTGCTTACGAGAAATATGTGGAGCTTTAACAGAAATAATATCTTTGTATAATGAAGAAAATGTGATTTGGAATGAAATTGAACATTATTTTCAATGTCTATACGGGCTTGTATGTACGGAATTACAAGAAAATGAAAATCACAAAACAGCTATATATAAATTAATAGCGGATATATTCAGAATACTTGGCGCAGACAAACAAGCAATACAATATTATGAAAAATGCTTGCAAACAGAAGGGTGTATGGGTATTTGTGAGTTAGAATGTAGAAAGGAACTGATAAAGAAATACGAACAACAGGAAGAATGGAAAAAGGTTGAAAAAGAGTTAGACTTAGTAATTAAAACAAAAAAAATCAATAAGACCGTTGATTTATGGATAGAAGTTGCACGAAAAGCAAAACTTGAAAGAAGTCTAAAGAATTGGAAACAGGCCGCAAGATTATATCTTGAGGCGTTAACCGAGTATCATAATGTAACATATTTTGAAATAAATGATATTTTTTTATATGAAGGATTAGCGTCTTGCTTGTGGGAGCAGAAATTATACGATCAAGCAATAGATTATTATGAGGAAGTAATCAGAGTTATATATAAGCAATATGATAGAACTGCAAATTATTATGCTATTAAAATAATTAGAGATGTGTTGATTTTAGTCGAAGGTGAAAGAGAAACTTTAAGAAGAGTAAAGTATTATGAGTGGATCTTTTCTAAGTTCAAGACTATACCAAATGATGCCTATTCTTTTTCAATAATGTATATAGAATTGGCTAATATTTTCGAGAATACATTTAACGGAGGACTGGCGCAGGATTATTATAAAATTGTGTTGGAAATCCAAAATAAAAAAGTGAAAAAGGACGAAGAATTACTTGAGATATGCTATAAGGAATTGCATGACTATGATAATTTGAAAAAATATTACGATGGTGTTTGGCAAATAGGATATGAAAGTGTAAAAGAATGTCCAGCTTATCTTGTAAAAGAAGTGGCGGCTATTATGGAAATTCAAAAATTAATAGAGGCTGTTAAATATTTTTACGATGAGAAGAAATATGATATTGCAGTTGAGTATTATGATAAAGCTAAGCAATTAATGAACATGGGAGGTACAAATCAGCTCATGAATATGCAACAGATATATGCGTTAAATAAAAAGAGTGATTTGGATAATGCCGAAGAATTCTTGAAAAAAGTGGAGGAGATACAAGTGATCAACAGCGTAGAATCCGATTCATTATTGTAGAGAACAAAAGAGAATAATCTATAAAATGAAAATGATAAAAAGTGGAAGGCTTAACAATAAGTCTTCCATTTTTTTAATTAAAAACAATATAATTTTTAAATATTATATTTTTAATATACGAATTTAAACGGATTATTTTTACAACATATATAGTGAATCAATATGAATGAATAGGAAATTTAAGAGGGGATATAAGAGAAAAAAGTAAAAAGTAATCTGTTACATTATGATCATAAAATAATGGTTCTCGGAGGAAATGATTATGGTAGACAAAATGCTTCTTAGTTATGTTAATCAGATGTACATATTAGAAAGTGAATTGTATTCTCTGTGTCAAATTAAAAGTTCACTTGAGAATGAGCGTACTGTGCAAATGAATCGCATTCAGGATGAAAAATTTTCTTATAGTTTACCTCGGCATAGTAATACAAATATTGGGGAGTATGTAAAAGGTACACTTGTATTATTTTTGGGAATATTGGTTGTGGGAGGCGGTTATGTTCAACCAGAAGAAATGGCTAAAATAGTAATTTATATAATCGGTGGATATATTCTACTATCTGGAATTGCTATATTAGGTGGTGCGGTATCAGAAGACCTTGCTGACAGTAAACGCCAGCAGGATATGATAGAGAAAGAGGAAGCAAGGCAGAAAAAGATAATAAGAGAAAACAAAAAGATACGTATTAATTGCAAAAAGCTGACAGAAGGTATTCAGGCGATAGATGCCCATATCAAAGAAAAAAACAGTATTCTTCAAAAATTATAGAAATTTTTACGGAATGAGTAAGATATATCAGTTGTTAGATACCGGTATATGTGATTCATTAACCGGTGTGAATGGTGCATATTCGCAGATGAGGACGGATCAGATTATCGATAATCAGGAAGTAAATAATGAATTACAGAAAAAGATTTTGGTATCCAATCAGATGATGTGTGCAGCAATGGCACAAACAAATCGTATGTTGGAGAGAATCAGTACCCAGATTAATACAAATAACTTTGATATGCAGAAAATGTTGGGAAATATTCATTCGGAGACGGAAATGACGAAGTTTTTAGCCCAGAGCTCAAAAGACAATGAAGATGCGATCAGAGCTTCTGCAGAATATATTGCATATGCGGAAAAGGAAAAACGTTTAGCAGATGGGCATTTTTATTAATAAGGACTTTGTTCCATAAAACTTACGGGCATTTTGGGTGGGGGACAAAATGAAAAAAGATAAAATAATCAGGTACACTATGATTATAAAATAATTTTGGGAGGACTATGTTATGGATACAAATTATGAGATCGGCGATTTAAGGAAGAAAATTGCAGGAGAACTGGAAGATATATTTAATGACAACAAAAATAGACCAGTGGACGTTCTTACAATACGTGAAAAGTATATTTACCGGGCAATCAGAGGCCTTCTTTTTAAAAAACAGGTAAGGTATTATTTAAAAACCGAATCGGAAAGAGAACTTGTTATCGATAGAGAGAATGAAAATATGCCTTACCAGATAGAAATAAAAATCGCCTCCGAGCATTGTCTGGTTTTACAGTTTCATTATCCGTTCCGAGTTCAGACTCATGCGATTCCGGCAGTTGCGATGGAAGTGGCAAAGATAAATGATGACGATATGGATTTTGGAACATATCATTTGAATGTATACACAGGTGATCTGTCACTTAAATATAAAATGGACATTCTTCAGAGTTTTGACGAATCAGAAATGTGGGAGTTCCTTTTGAAACTCTGTGAAAGTGGTGAAAATCAGTATTACAAATTGCAGTGTCTCTCAGTAGCAAAATTTGAAACCAGATTTAAAGAACTGCAGCATTTACAGTTATACCATGAGGCAATGAGTGACATTATAGGAGAACATCACATCAGAGATTATGGAATAGAAGAGCTTAATGACAGTGTAACAGAGAAATTTCTTATGGAGAATATAACTAGTATGGCTGATGACATGAAGGACGAAATATTACATCAGGAACCTGCGAATATGGATGAAGATTTTAAAGAACCAGCTGAAAAAATGGTAGAAAAGATAGACGATAGTGGTAATGTTCTCTTTGATGTTTTGGGAATTGATGTGGCAGATGAGGAGACAATTACATCCGGAGAGGAAGGCTAAAATGGATAAACGGAAAGCCGAAGCGGCAGAAAATGTAATTAAGACACTGGTTGGTGATATTTCAAATGGATTGTATAGAACTGAGAATACTGAAACTAAAATAGCGGTTAGATTGCTCGTAAGAAGCGGCACTATTACGGCTGTAGATTATTCAGCTGGCGAAGTAATTATAGATGAAAAATATACCGTTCACCTGGTTCGTGAAACTCTTATAGTGAATGTGGAAAATCGATTTACGCTTAAAAAAGGGAATTGCTTTGCTGCAGTAGTATTTCCAACGGCTGATGATAATTGCTGTGATGAAGTGGCAGTATGTGTATTTGACGAAATGAACAGGGATCAGTTTTTGGCTATAGAAGATCCCATGAAAATGATAGCCAACGCATTGCGATATAAGACATTGAATATTGGACAGAAACGATATATTAATAAGCTTGCTCAAGGTAAGAAATATAGTCTGTTCGATAATACTCAGGAAAGCAGATCTCATACACCGAATGAGTGGAAAGTACAATTTGAACTCACAAGGGACAACTATTCCCCGGATACCCAGGCAGCCATAATACGCTTGTTTTCGGAATTGAATAACCACAAAAGCCATGCAAGAGAAAAGCTGGATTATATTCTCAATATTTCGGAAGAAAATCCAGATAGAATCCCTATAGATTTTAAGAAATTTAGGGCTGCACTTGATGAGGACCTTTACGGTATGGATAGTGAAAAGGATCTATTAGCTACATTTATGGCAAGCAATGAACACGCGGGTAAAAGAGGATACAATATACTTCTTTGGGGATCACCCGGGGTGGGTAAAACGAGTCTTGCGGAATGTGCCGCAAGACACTGTGGATTACCGTCTGAAATCCTTTATCTAAATGCCATGGAAAACCCGTTGGAACTCGAAGGACTCGATTCCAGTTATGATGGCGCTACTGTAGGGGCATTTTCTAACGCTTTCAAAATGAATGGAACTTCTGAAATGGTCATCATTTTGGATGAAATAGGTCGTGTGCATTCATCGAAAGATGGCAATCCCCTGGACGTATTAACGGGAGTTCTTACAGGAAAATTTGTGGACAAATTTTTGGAGACGCATATTCCCACTACCAATACTGTTTTTATTGCAACAGCGAATGATCTTTCATCGATTCCGGAGGCTATCCTCAACAGATTCCAGGCTGTAATTGAGGTGAAAGATTATACGACCGAGGATAAAAGAGTGATAGCACAGAAATACATTATTCCTAAACTGTGTGAAAAATTGAATGTGCCGGATATTAAATTTAGTACCGCTTCAATTAACTATATTATAAGAAATTATTGTGCTGACGCAGGTGCGAGAGATCTTACAAGCTGTTTGGAAATGGTGGTGCGAAATCGTGCTGTAAGAGAAGAAAAGAAGTCAGATATTATCAACGTGAAAGAAGTCAGAACGGTTCTGGATCCCATTGTGGACAAAGAAAGTTATGGTATTCGTTTTAATCAGTCGCGGGATGAGTATAGCAAAGAAGTAGTATCAGAGATAAAAAAGCTTCTCACCACTGAGAAGGAGGAAAAGAATGAAGTAGCATCAATGGCGCGAAGAAAACTTGACTTTTTGCTTGAGTGTAAATCAAATGGCAGTGAAAAAGTCGAGAAACAAAGGATGGTTGATGCGCTGACTAATCCACTGATTAGTGAAAAAATTCGTAACAGTATTCTGAGAGCCTACGCATCGAATGATGATATACGACCGTTTAAGATAAACATTGCTATGGTGGGAACGTCAGAAACGCAAAAGCTTCAGATTGCAAGAAGTATTGCTACAGCTGTTGGATATGATCTCGTTAGGATTTCCTTAGCTGGGGCTTCAGAAGAAGATATTTCTGGAACATCCGGGGCTATTATAGCGAAACCTGGTAAAATGACGCACGCTATTCGTGAGGCAGGAACATTAAAAACAGTTTTCTTTTTTGAGAATGCTGATCAGATAAGTGAAGATGGTGTGGAGACATTTGCCAGAATCCTCGCCAGAACGTATCATGATGCATATCTGGACATAGATATTGATTTTGCATCCAGTGTTTTTATTGTGAGCTGTAATAACTGGGGTGGTGTTCCAATGCAGGCAAAAAAACTTTTGAGGTTTGTGCCGTTGGAAAAACACATTGTGGCTGAAAGATACGAATTAATTGAATCCTTTCTGATTCCAGAGATAAAAAAAGAATTATTAGGACAATATAGTGTTTCTATCGCTGAAGAGGCAAAACAAATGCTCTTGAAAGAGTATGCTTCGGATAACAGTATTGATGGATTGGCAAGCAATGTTCGATTACTTATAGAAAGAAAACGCACTTCTTCAGGAAAAAATGATATACATATTGCACCGGAGGACGTTGTACAATTTTTAGATTGTCCAATGCCAGAAGGAAACTTCCCAAAAGAGTCATTACAGCCGATTCCTGGGATAGCTAAAGCTCTTGGAGTTAGTTCTGCTATGGAGGGAAGCACCTTTGCAATAGAAACCTTACTATTGCCTTTGGATAAGAATACTCCGGAAATTCAGATCACAGGATTGCCTAAAGAGAGCTTATGTGACTCTGCTAAATTAGCTGTTTCTTATGTAAAAAAAGAGTATCCGGATATTTTGAAAGATAAAGCAGTGCATATTCATTTTGCGCATGGAGCTATACCCAAGGATGGCCCTTCTGCTGGTGTTGCGATAATTGCCTCAATACTTAGTGCGGCATTGGGGAAAGTCATCGGTAAGGAGAAACCATATGATGTAGCATATACGGGGGAAGTAGACTTGTACGGCAATGTATTTTCGGTTGGTTGTATAGCTGAAAAACTGGTGGCGGCAGAAGTCTCTTGTAAAAGGGTATACATTCCGCAACAGAATTATGAGAGACTTTCGCAGGAATACTTAAAGCGTTTCCAGTGCGAAATTAGAGGAATCGACAACTTCAAGCAGATTGAAGAAGATATCTTTTACAAAGCATAGGAGAAAACAATGAACAAAGGAATTCTTTGCGACGATGTGAGAATATGGAACGAAAGAAATGCTTTTTTTTATATGGAAAACAGTGCAGGGGAGCAGTACCAGATATCGAAAAAACTCTATTATCAGCTCATTTATGTGGATCAGACAAATAATATCCCATGTGATGAAGATTTCCCAGTGAAATGGTTGCAAAAAATGGGATTTATTAGTACTAGTCGCTTGATAAAGCAGTCAATGTTCGTGCGAAGATGGATAGTCGCCTATATTGGTGTAAGAGGAAGGAGCTTATCCCCTATATGTCACGCGATAAATAAAATATTACCTTTTTTGGCAATTGTAATGTTGGTTTCAGGTATTGTTGCTAGCGCAATGAAAAGGACACCTTTTATTTGGTATGATGCCATATGGATACATATAATAGGGATTAGTATTACAGTAACAGTCCACGAACTGGGCCATCTGATCGCCTATATGGACTATAGGGAAAGGGAAGAAATTGTAATTAGTGATGTAGGAACATTACTATTTCTATTCTTTCCAATTGGCGGCTATGTTGGTGTGAGATACTCAGATCTGTTAAAGAAAAAAGAGCAAATTCAGGGGTTGGCTGCAGGTTTGGAAATGAACATTGCAACGATCGGTCTAATTCTAATATTAAGAAATTTGAATCCGTATTGCGACATATTATCTCCAGTGATTTTATATAGCGTACCAGCCATAATATTTAATAGTTTACCTATTAATGGTACAGACGGCTGTCAAATTTTGTCCGTATTATTAGGAGTAAATATTGGGGCTTTAGCAAAAAAAACACTATCGGATAAACGGAGGATGAAAAGAATGGTTCGGGAAGGACCGGTTGGATGGCTATGTTTGCTACTGTTTTCTGCTCAGTATCTATTAAAAATTATAGTAATACTGCTGGAGGCTGGGTCAGTAATATTTTTGATGATTCTAGGATATTATTATTTTTTCTCGCATTAATTTATTATTAGGTTCCACTGATGGATTATTTTGATTGCAAGGACAGGTGTTATTTACTATAATTAAAAAACAAGCAGTTGCGTAAAGATGAAGAATAAATCTGGTTGGCGAGTGTATAATAAAGTCAAATTCATTGACAAAGATATATAAGGGATGGTGGGATAAATGTATTTAGAAAAAGTTCATCTGCAGAATTATAAAGCAATTGAAGAATTGGATATAGATTTAAAACCGGGAGTAAATCTACTTATTGGTGATAATGGTGCAGGAAAAACGTCTGTTCTTGAGGGAATTGCCGTAGCTCTTGGTGGAATGTTTGTAAATGTTGCAGGTGTCAGCACTAAGAATATTATAAAAGATGATGTCCGTATGGTAATAAAGCCCATAGGAGATTCATCGACAGCGATAAAATATTTTGAACCGGCGTTGGCTGGATGTATGCTGCATGTAACAGATGAACAGGATTTTGCATGGAATAGAATCAAGGAAGAAGTATCGGCTAAACATACTAAAATTGATGATAAGCGTGTTTGTGTATGGATGAAAAAACTCACTAATGATTTAGATAGTATCTTGCCATTGGTTAGCTTTCAAAGTGCTGCAAGAGCATGGAGAGTAAAAAGAGGAGATTTTGGAACCGAATTAAAAAAGAAATTGGATGATAGGAGATGTGGGTACATCGGATGCCTGGATTCCTCAATGGATGTAAAATCTATTCAGCAGTGGTGCATCAAACAGGAACTAATGATGTCCAATAAAGGGACTGTGCGTGAATATGAAATGTTTAAGAATATTGTGGCTTCGTTTATGAAGGAAATTCATGAGTTGGATGAGATCCCTTCCATTTACTATTCCTCACAGTTTGAAGAGTTAGTTTACAAAGATGATAAGACAGAAATCCCCATTTCAAAATTAAGTGCCGGTTATCAGTCACTGCTTTGGATGATTATGGATCTTGCATATCGTGTATGTTTGCTTAACCCGGAGCTAGAGAGCAGAGAACAGGTTACAGGTATTGTACTTATAGACGAAATTGACTTACATCTTCACCCAAAGTGGCAGTGGAACGTAATTGAAGCATTGCGAAAAACATTTGCGGGAGTTCAGTTTATTATTGCAACCCATTCACCTATTGTAATTTCAGCAGCTAAGGAAGCAAATCTGATTCTTTTGGACGATGCCGGGGAAGTAAACTATTTGCCGGATTGCTATGGATATGAGGTAGAGGAATGTGAAAAACAGTTGATTATTTAAAAACTGCTGTATATACTAATACTCAGAAGTAAATGTTTGCCGCTTGCTGATGGTGCGGGATAGAAATAATTCAGTTCGTAAATGGAGTCACTTGCTATACAGGTGGGATAGAAATAATATAGTTTGTAAATGTTCCCTGTCAGTGTCTGCTGATGGGGAATTTTTGTACTAAAAGAGGATGCCTATGAAAATCTTCGGTAGCTAGACTTAAAATAGATTATTAAAAAAAGCATAAAGTATTAAGAATAAATAATACATGGCACTGAATTTAAAACAGTAGGAGATTCTTTGGATAAGAGTGACCACTTTTTTCATGGAAAGACAAAAATTGCTTTCAGAATGCCATAATGTGTCCATGTGGTATAGTATAATCGGCTCAAAAAGGAGGATGAGACATGAGTAACTTTTTTGATGAAACCATGCAAGGATTATTGGAAGCAGCGGAAATTGCAAAAGGAAATATTACGTTAACAGAGTGGGAAAATATGCCGGCTCCCACATTTTATGTCGCAGATAATGTGTAGATAAGATTGTTGAAATACGCAGAAAGAAGTTATATACAATGAAAATCTACGATAGATAGACTGGGGTCTACGAAGGAAAAGTTGTCCTCATAGCGATAAAATTGTAAAATACAGTCATGAAAATCGTATTTTTATAGTTTTACGGGAGGAACAGCAATGGATCAAGAAAAGATTGGGGTATTCATTTCTACATTAAGAAAAGAGCAGGGGATGACGCAACAACAATTGGCGGATGCGATTGGTGTCAGTAACAAAACAATATCCAAATGGGAATGTGGCAAAGGAATGCCGGAGCTGGCATTGATTGTTCCGTTATGCCACATTCTGCAAATTAGTATTAATGAGTTCCTGTCAGGTGAACATTTGTTGGAAAACGGTTACACTGAAAAAGCTGAAGTCAATATGATGAATCTTTTACAGGAAACAGAAAATAGCAAAAAGAAAAGCCGAAGTTCATTATTGGCTTTTGGGATAACTGTGATAATTTTTTTATTCGTTGTTTTATATTCTGTTATTACCAATATGGGAATCAGTATGAATATGCTTTTTATGGATATGCCTACATTATTGAGTATGTTTTTAGTTACTGCTCTATTTTTGCTGGGGACAAATTTGGGACTACCCTTTTTTGATTCCTTTCGGATTATTTTTGGAAAAAAGAAATCAGTATCAATAAAACAATTGTTTCAGGCAAAATCAGCGATAAAGCTTGCGAAAATCACATTTTTGGGAATGGGATTCCTCGAAAGCGGTATCAGCTTTATGGCAATTCAACCTATGGGGGAAGGAACACTTCTTTTTACAGGATTAAGTATTTCCATTTCAATTGCATTAAATGGAATTTTATATGGATTAATTGGTTTTCTGCTATTACTGCCAATTCAGGTAAGGCTAGAAATAATGTATATGCAGAAGCAGGAAGATAGTGAAAAGAAAACAGAGGATGATGCGGAATAAGTATTGTAAATATGCCCCACCAGCGGCTGCTGATAGGGCATTTGTTGTATAGGGTTCTTAGCTTTCGCTGTATTTCTCTTCGCAGTATTTGCAGCGGTAGATCTCTTTTTTCTCATCGGAGAGGACGAATACGTGGGGCAGTCCCTGCTCAATGGAAGTGATGCATCTGGGGTTGCGGCATTTGATGACGTTTTTGATCTGTTTGGGAAGTACCAGTACCTTCTTCTCTACGATCTCACCATTTTTGATGACATTGACGGTGATGTTGTGGTCGATGAATGCCAGTACATCCAGATCCAGCATATCGATGTCACATTCTACTTTCAGAATGTCTTTTTTGCCCATTTTTCCGCTGCGGGCGTTTTTGATGATAGCAACGGTGCAGTCTAACTTATCCAGCTGAAGGTGCTCATAGATTGAGAGACTTTTTCCGGCTTTGATATGATCGAGGACGAAGCCCTCTTCGATTTTTCCTACATTTAACATAGTAATCTCCATTCTGCAGGCACAGAGTGCTGCGTATGTTAACTTTAATATACGAATTCATAAGATAATTTTGCGGTCAGATACCGGAAAATTATGCTAGACCCAGCAAAGTCAGGATCAGAGCCATACGGACATAGACAGCGAACTGTGCCTGTTTGAAATAGGCGGCTCTGGGATCGTCATCGATCTCCACGGAGATCTCATTGATTCTGGGAAGGGGATGCAGCACCAGCATATCGGGCTTCGCCAGTTCCATTTTTTCAGGGGTCAGTACATAGAAATCTTTCAGGCGGACGTAATCCTCTTCGTTGAAGAAACGTTCCTTCTGCACACGGGTCATGTATAAGAGATCCAGTTTAGGCATCACATCTTCGAGACGGATAACTTCCTGGAAAGGAATGCCTTTCTCGCGGAGCATGTCGGTGACATAGTCGGGGATCTTCAGCTCTTCGGGAGAGATGAAGATGAATTTGATGCCTTCGTAGCGCACCAGTGCGTTGATCAGGGAGTGTACGGTACGGCCGAATTTCAGGTCACCGCACAGACCAATGGTAAAATTATTCAGATCGCCGTGGAGGCTGCGGATGGTCTGCAGGTCGGCCAGGGTCTGGGTGGGATGCTGATGTCCACCGTCGCCGGCATTGATCACGGGGATCAGGGATTTCTCTGCGGCTACCATGGGAGCGCCTTCCTTGGGATGGCGCATAGCGCAGATGTCCGCATAGCAGGAGATGATGCGGATGGTATCGGATACACTTTCTCCTTTAGAAGCAGAAGAGGAAGCCGCATCGGAGAAGCCGATGACTCTGCCGCCTAAACGGGTCATGGCGGTTTCAAAGCTTAAGCGTGTACGGGTGCTGGGCTCATAGAAGCAGGTGGCGAGGATCTTGCCGTCGCATTTGTGGGCGTATTTGGCTGGATCCTTCTCAATGTCGTCTGCCAGAGCGAACAGCTTGTCCAGTTCCTCAACAGAGAAGTCAAGTGGGTTCATCAAGTGTCTCATTTTTTCATTTCCTCATTTCTGCGCTGCTATTTTCGACACAGTGACCGTACGGAATAGGAGAATCCGTGTTCACTTGTGTATGCGACATCATAAGAATACAGCGCTTTTCTTATGATGCGGGTAGAAACAGGGTCCGCACAAAGCGGACAGCTCATACCCTGACCAGAAAAAAGTCGAAGAGGAAAAACTCTTCGACTTTAAAATTACTGTTGATAAGATAACAGATCCGTTACGGGTTTCCGCTTGGGAGCAACGGGTGCTTCTGCGGGATAACCGATGGGGATCAGTGCGATCAGGTCCTGATTTTCAGGAATCTCAAGGAGATCAGCAGCTTCCTGCTGATCGAAAATACCCATGATCACGGTGCCAAGGCCCTGCTCGTAAGCAGCCAGGCAAAATGCTTCGCTGGCAACACCGGCATCGAACATCTGCCATGCATCGCCTCTGGCGGTAGTGAAGGAGCCGTCTCTCTCGAAACCGCTTCTGCCCTTTATCACGGTTACTGCAACGACCATGGGAGCGTTCTCCATGATCTTGCCATTACCTGGGAAGGAGGAAGTACATGCTGCCAGTTTCGCTTTCTTTTCGCCTTCCACAGCGATATAACGAACGATTTGCGTATGCTTCCAGCTGGGAGCATAAGAAGCTGTCTCTACGATCTGAGCCAGAAGCTCATGAGATACCGGCTGATCCGTATACTGACGGATACTTCTGCGGCCTGTGATACATTCTTTTGCGGTCATTGTTTATCCTCCTGTATTTTTACATTTGTAACATAATACCATTTCTCCGTAGGAGAATCAAGCAGGAAAAAGTGAAAAATATAGAAAATTTGTGTGGATATGATAGAAAGGTTTTGCATTCCCGGATAGGATATCATATAATGAGGCAAAGAGAACTATATCGATGAAGCCGGTTGTGTAAAAGACGGTTCTACTGTACGTTACAGCGGCTGTGGAATACCGGATCAGGCAATAAAAGGAGGGCATTATGTCTGTAGAATTTGTGGAGAAGAAGCGCTGGTTATTTTTAGGATTACCTTTTACTTTTACCAAGTATGTGATCAAAGAGGATATGATCACTGTGGATACAGGTGTGTTCACCAAGGTAGAGAATGACTGCTATATGTACAAGGTACAGGATGTGGAGCATACGGCAAGTATCTGGGAGAGAATGGTAGGACTTGGCACCATTGTCTGTTATACCGGTGATACCACTCATCCCAAACTGTTGATCGAGCATATCCGCAATTCCAAAGCGATCAAGGAGTTTATTTTGAAGGAGTCGGAAGAAGCCAGATTGAAGCGCAGAACTGTGAACATGCTGGATATCGGTTCCGGAGAGGCCGGGGATATTGACGACGTACAGTAATAGAAGAAGCAAGTATTAATGTGTATGTATATGAGACGGGGCCTTCCGGGGCCCTGTTTTTTCGGGAGAAGAGATTTATGGAACTTGATATGACGAAGGGCAGCCCTTCTAAGCTGATTACAAAATTTATCATTCCTATTATCATAGGTAATATTTTCCAGCAGTTATACAGCATGGTGGATACCATTATCGTGGGTCGGTTCGTAGGTGTAGATGCATTGGCGGCAGTAGGAGCCACCGGGTCGGTAAGCTTCCTGATCCTGGGATTTACCCAGGGACTGACCACCGGATTTACTGTGCTGACGGCACAACGCTTCGGAGCCGGGGACCGGGAGGGTATGCGCAAAAGTATCGGAAGCGCGGCCATCCTGTCGGTGATCGTGACGATCGTGATGACGGCAGTCAGTATGGCCAGCATGGACAGTCTGCTTCGGGTGATGAATACTCCGGAAGATATTTTCGATATGACGAAGGAATACATTATGATCATCTGTGCGGGAATTGCCTGCAATGTATTGTATAACCTGTTGTCCAGTATCCTGCGTGCCATCGGCAACAGTGTGGTGCCGTTAGTATTGCTGGTGATCGCTTCGGTGACGAATATTGTCCTGGACTATGTACTGATCGTTTACGGTCATATGGGAGTGGGCGGTGCAGCTTATGCGACTATCATTTCTCAGGGATTATCCGGTGTACTGTGTCTGATTTATATTATTAAGAGCGTACCTACACTGCATATCCGTCCGGAGCATTGCAGACTGGAAAGTCAGTGTGTGAAAAATCAGCTGACCGTGGGAATTCCCATGGCACTGCAGTTTTCCATTACAGCTATCGGTACTATTCTGGTACAGGCAGCACTGAATCTGCTGGGTTCTACCGTGGTGGCGTCTTATTCTGTCTCCTGCAAGGTGGAGCAGCTGGTGACACAGCCCTTTGCCGCAATGGGGGTGACTATGGCAACTTACTGTGCGCAGAACCGCGGTATCAATGATCTGGACCGGATCCGTAAGGGCGTGAAAGCTGCCAATATCATGTCCGGTGTCTATGCGGTGCTTGTCTACGGACTGGTATATATAGCGCTTCCTTATATTGTACCGCTGTTCATCTCCGAACAGATTGAGATGGTATGCGGCTATGCCAGAACGTATATTACGATCTGTGGCATGTTCTTCATTCCGCTGGGAATGATATTTATCTTCCGAAATGCGCTGCAGGGCTGTGGCTTTGGTTTCATGCCCATGATGGGCGGTGTGGTGGAACTGTTGAGCCGTGGTATCGTGGCTTTTGCGGCAGCGCATCTGATGAGTTATGTGGGTGTGTGCTTTGCCAATGCCTCAGCCTGGCTGACCGCAGGTATTTTCCTCTGGATTGCTTATCATTTCCTCATGAAGAAGATGGTGCGGGAAAAAAAGGTTCATGAGGAACGGATGCTGGCAGAAGCAATGCAGTAATGCTGTAAAACGGCTCAAGGCAGGATCTTTTCAAAAAACAGTCCTGCCAGGAACCACCAGGGAGCATAGTCCAGCCGGATGATCCGGTGGATGTGGAAACGGCTTTTGCCGTAATCCCAGGGGCAGAGACCATGCTTCCACAATAGGCGCCCACTGAGATATTCCACGGTGAAGATCATTGCCATATAGAACAGCCCGCGTCTGGGACGACTGATGTGCAGGTGTGCAAATAACCGTTTGAAGGGTGCAAGCAGGCAGGCGGAGCCGTAGATCGGGAACATCCACAGGGAAGTATTACCGGTAAGACGCAGATCCCTGCGCCGAAGGGAGTGTAGCGCTGTGAACAGGATCTCCATGCACCAGCCACACAGTCCGCACAGGAGAAAGCTCCTGCCGAAGGTTTTAAAAGAGTTTGCGATGGATTTTGTCATTTTCATGGACATAGTATATGAAATTTTCAACGTATGATACGGGAGAGATTGCTATGAACTATCAGGAAGCAATGGAATATATGGAAAAAGTGGGAACTTACGGCATCGTTCCGGGGCTGGACAGCATCCGGGAACTGTGTAGGAGACTGGGAAATCCGCAGGATGAATTAAAATTTGTGCATATTGCGGGAACCAACGGAAAAGGATCCACACTTGCCTATATTTCCAGCATCTTACAGGCTGCCGGATACCGTGTGGGAAAATATATATCACCTGTTATTATTGAATATTGTGAAAAAATCCAGATCGGAAAGCAGAAGATCACGCATAAGGATCTGTGTGAAGGACTGGAGATCATAAAAAAGCATTGTGATGCTATGGTAAGTGACGGCTTCCATCATCCGACGCCTTTTGAGATTGAGACGGCACTGGCTTTTTGGTATTTCCGGGAAAAACAGTGTGATATCGTCGTACTGGAGACCGGTATGGGCGGCAGGGAGGATGCTACAAATCTGATCACGACCACGCAGGTGGCGGTACTGGCTTCCATCGGTATGGATCATATGAAATTCTTAGGTAACAGTCTGGAGGAGATTGCAGCACACAAGACCGGAATCTGTAAGCCGGGATGTCAGGTGGTCTCCATGCGGCAAAAAGAAGCGGCACAAAAGGTTGTGGAGCAGACGGCGGCAGCGCTTGGCTGTATACTGACCATCGCAGATGCGGCAAATGCAAAACATGTGAAATACGGACTGAAAAAGCAGACCTTCGATTATGGAAATTATAAAAAGCTGGAGATCACCCTTGCGGGGAAATTCCAGGTGGCAAATGCTGTGCTGGCGCTGGAAGCGGTGCAGGCTCTGGAAAAATGCGGTTACGAGATCAAAGAGACTGCCATTCGAAAAGGCCTGAAGGAGACTGTCTGGAACGGACGGCTGCAAATACTGAAAGAACACCCGTTATTTATAGTAGACGGTGCACATAACGAGGATGCAGCCGCAAAACTTGCGGATTCCATAAAATTCTATTTTACAAATAAAAGAATTATCTATATAATGGGAATGTTAAAGGATAAGGAAGTGGACCGCGTGATCGCACTGACGGAGAAGTATGCGGATCAGATTCTCACGGTGACACCTCCGGACAATCCCAGAGCCATGCATGCCTATGATCTGGCAACAGAGGTGGCAAAGGTACACCCCGATGTGACGGCGGTGGACAGCCTGGAAGAGGCAGTGGAGCTTAGTCACCTGCTGGCAGGACGGGATGATGTGATATTGTGCTTCGGTTCTCTCTCTTATCTGGGAAGAATCCTGAAGCTCATGGAGAAGAGACAGACAGCAGGGAATAAACGGAAAGCGAAGCGGTGAAAATGGTAGATCAGAAGAAAGTACAGGAAGCAATAAAGCTTTTACTGGAAGGAATCGGGGAAGATACCGATAGAGAGGGACTGAAGGAGACACCGGAGCGGATCGGCAGGATGTATGAAGAAATCTGCGGTGGTATGGATCAGGATGCGGGAGAACATCTGTCGAAGGTCTTCTCCGTAGACAATAACGAGATGGTACTGGAGAAGGATATTACCTTCTATTCTATGTGTGAGCATCATCTGATGCCTTTTTACGGCAAAGCTCATGTTGCGTATATCCCCGATGGCAAGGTTGTGGGTCTGAGTAAGCTTGCCAGGACTGTGGAGGTATATGCCAGAAGATTACAGATCCAGGAGCGCATGACGGCACAGATCGCCGATGATATCATGAAATATCTGGCGCCTCAGGGAGTTATGGTAATGTTGGAAGCAGAGCATATGTGCATGACCATGCGCGGGATCAAAAAGCCCGGCAGTCAGACCGTTACCATGGTGACAAGGGGAGTCTTTACGGAGAATAAGGAATTGCAGGACAGATTTTTACAGCTGGTGAACCGGTAGAGATTACGGATGCGGAAGAAAGCTGCTAAGCGACCGGGATGAAATGATGGAGACTCCGATGGATAGAATTGATAAAATATTAAATCATGATTTGTTTTTATATCATTTAGGACGAAACAATGCGGCAGAAGCAGACAGACGCTTCTGCCGTCATAGTATGGTGCATTTTCTGGATGTAGCCAGGATCGGTACGATCATAGCACTGGAGGAAGGGCTTAAGATCGACCGGGAATGGATCTATGCGGAGGCACTGCTCCACGATTGTGGGAAACATGAACAGTACGAGAATGGCATTCCGCATGAGCAGGCCAGTGCACGTATCGCACCGGAGATTCTGAAGGCGTGTGGATTCAACGATGAAGAAACGGGTGTTATTGTAACAGCGATCTCCAGACACCGGGATCCTGAGGCGGCGAAGGAGAAGAACCTAAATGGCATCCTGTATCGGGCGGATAAGGCAAGCCGTGCCTGCTTTGCGTGCGATGCGGAGAAGGATTGCAACTGGAAAGACGGCAAGAAGAACCTGACCATTAAGTACTGAGAGGGAGAAAACAAATGAAGATTGGCAACAGAGAGTTTCAGACGAAGGGACATACTTATGTAATGGGAATCCTGAATGTGACCCCAGATTCTTTTTCCGACGGAGGAAAGTGGAATGACAGAGACCGGGCATTGAAGCATGTGGAAGAAATGATCGCTGAGGGGATGGATATTGTGGATATCGGCGGAGAATCCACCAGATCGGGTTATACCCTGTTATCTGATGAGGAGGAGATTGCCAGAGTCGTACCCATGATCGAGGCGGTGAAGGCAAATTTTGACATTCCCATTTCCCTGGACACCTACAAAAGCGGTGTGGCAGAGGCGGGAATCCGTGCAGGAGCAGATCTCATCAATGATATCTGGGGCTTGAAATATGATAACCGTATGGCAGAGGTCATTGCGAAGAGCGGTCTACCCTGTTGTCTGATGCATAACCGTAAGGAAGCCGATTATCGGGATTTCATGCAGGATGTGGTAGCGGATCTGGCGGACACGATCCATTTGGCGGAAGCGGCAGGCATCGCGGATGAGAAGATCATCTTAGACCCCGGGGTGGGCTTCGGCAAGACCTATGAGAACAATCTGGAGATCATCAACTGTCTGGAAGAACTGAATATGTTCGGTTATCCGTTGCTTTTAGGATGCAGCCGTAAATCCGTGATCGGACTGACACTGGATCTGCCGGTGACAGAGAGAGTAGAGGGGACGCTTGTGACCACCATGTTCGGTGTGCAGAAGGGATGCATGTTCGTCCGTGTGCATGATGTGAAGGAAAATGTCCGCACCATTAAAATGTGTGAAGCCATTTTAAACAGCAGCAAATGATATTTTGCGAAGAAGCGTTGGGAAAGGCGGAGTCGGCAAATGAAAAAAGGCACTTATGAGGACCAGATCCGTATCGAAGAATTGGAAGTATACGCGCATCACGGCGTATATCCGGAAGAAAATGAAAAAGGACAGCATTTTTATGTGAATGCCACGTTATATACGAATACCCGTCCGGCAGGACTGGCGGATGACTTAAGTCTCTCCACCAATTACGGAGAGGTCTGTCAGTTTATCACGGAGTTCATGCAGCAGCATACTTTTCAACTGATCGAAACGGTGGCGGAGCGGACTGCTTACGAAGTATTACAGCATTTTCCGCTGGTACAGGGACTGGATTTGGAGATCCGCAAGCCCGAGGCTCCGATCCCATTACCCTTTGGCAGTGTATCTGTGGCGATTCACAGGGAATGGCATGAAGCCTATATTGCCGTGGGTTCCAATATGGGAGACAGCAGAGAGCATATCGAGCAGGCTTTGGGACAGCTTCAGAAGAACAAAGACATCAGAGTGGAAAAGGTGTCGGAACTGTTGGAGACACTACCTTATGGCGTCGTAGAGCAGGATAATTTCGTAAATGGAATGTTTGAGATCCGGACGCTGCTTGCACCGGAAGAATTATTACAGGAGCTGCACCGTATTGAGCAGATGGAAGGAAGAGAACGTAAGCTTCACTGGGGTCCACGGACTCTGGATCTGGATATTATCTTCTATGATGATCTGGTGTATGCTTCCGAGGATCTGGTGATTCCGCATATAGATATGGAGAATCGTTATTTTGTACTGAAGCCTTTGAGTGAGCTGGCGCCGAATTTCCGTCATCCCATTACGCATAAGACTGTAACACAGATGTTATCGGAGCTCCCTGGGGATCTTACGGAAGGAAACGAAGCGTAAAACGGGCACAGAGACCGATGAACAGACCGGTCACCAGACCGCTTAACAGTAAAAACGGCAGATAGACCAGCACAGCGGGAACAGAAGTCAGTAAAAACGCAACACCGATCTGCCCCAGATTATGAAAAACAGCTCCGGTCATACTTGCAAGGAACAGATAATGTCCATGCAACAGCCGTTGCACAAATACCATTGCCAGAAGGCACAGGAGACCGCCGGAGAGACTGTACAGGAGACTGATGGCCTGACCGAAGAACAGGGTCGCTAAAAGAATCCGCACCAAAAGCACGAAAAAAGCATCTTTTGCGGAATATTTCCATAGAACAACAAGCGTTATTATATTGGCAAGCCCCAGCTTAATGCCGGGGATCGGAACAATGGGGGGCAGAGCACTTTCCACGGCATACAGCGCCAGCGCAATGGCAGAGAGCAGGGAAAGCGTCGTTAGTTTTTTGGTAGCTAAGGGTGGTTTCATAATCATCTCCGTATCATCTCCGTGTTTTTGCAATTCATAAACGCGGTGCAGGCAAAAGGATCTTCTATCAATAGGTCACGCCGTCCGGGACGAGCGTCGTGTCATCCAAACAGACAGCCTCTTCCCTTACCCGGATCACCAGCCGGTTGGGCAGACAGGTGATGGGAAGCAGTGAGGTGCTGATAAATCCCTGATGCACACAGATCTGATCCGGACAATTTGCAGAGATAATGGCGATGCTGCCCGGACGGACGCAGACGGTGTTCGAGGCGCCACCCTCTCCCGGAACTTCAAAGGTATATTCGTCAGTCACTGTGTCCAGACGGATGGTCTCAAGTAATTCACCGCTTTGATAAATGTCAGCATAGAGTGCCTGACCGTTTCCGGTGGAACTGTGGGAGACCGCATAGATCCGGATTCCGCAAAGGATGGCTATTACAAGCAGAACTGCTGCAAGGAGAACTGCTTTTTTTCGATCATTCATGGAAGCATTCATAGGAATAAGGAACTCCTTTCGATGAGAACAGTATAGCAAAAGGAATGTAAAAAATGAAGAAGTATTTGAAAATGCCCCGGGCGGTGCGCCTGGCAACGCTTTTTGCAATGATCCCGGCACTTTTTCTGGGAGGCTGCGGACAGCAGACCAAATGCGAAAAAAACATAGATACAGCCATGGGAACCGTGATCTCCCAGACCGTTTACGTGACCGGAAATTTCCCGACTGCAACGAACGGAAAAACAGATGATAAAGTAACGGACGTTGTTTTGCAAAAACTAAACGACTTGGAACAACAGGAACTTTCCTGGCGGTTGGATAGTGCGGAAGTGGCGAAGATCAATGCAACTGCCGGAAAGGGACCGATACAGGTCTCCGCCGCGATGGCAGGCTGGCTGAAACGATGCCTGCAGATCTCGGAACAGACAGGTGGGGCTTTCGATGTGAGCATCGGTAAGCTCAGCCGACTGTGGGACATTGATACCTGGGCGGCAGCAGATGACCCGCAGGACTATGAACTTCCGGAGCGGGAGGAAATAGAACAGGCATGCGCTTTGGCAGGCTGGAAGCAGATGATATTGGAACAACGGACGAACAGTACAGTGGTGAGTATTCCGGCGGGAATGCAGATAGACCTCGGAGCAGTGGGAAAAGGGGTGGCACTGGATGAGATCCGGAAGACCCTGGAGGAATATCCGGAGGTAAGCGGAGCCGTGATCTCTGTGGGAGGCAGCATTTTAACCTATGGAAACAAGCCGGAGGGCGGCACCTGGCAGATTGCGGTGACAGATCCGCTGGAGCCTTCGCAAAGTGCAGGAGTGCTGACGCTGGCTGGCGGGTACTGTGTATCCACTTCTGGAGATTATGAGCGGTACGTGGAAGTGGATGGTGTCAGATATCATCATATACTGGATCCCCGGACCGGCTCCCCGGCGCGCAGCGATGTGGCGGGAGTTACCATCGTGACCAAGGACGGATTTTTAAGTGATGCGCTGTCTACTGCCTGCTTTGTATTGGGATCGGAGGAAGGACAGAAGCTCCTGGAAAAATACGATGCAGAAGCATTGTTCATCGACCATGCGGGGACGATTACCATGACAGAGGGGATGCAGCAATATTTCCATTTGTCGAATTCTCAGAAATAGTGTATAGTAAATATAGTCAACCGTAGATAACAGCAGGTGCGGCAGGCATCCGCTGATACAGCAATGATAATGGAGATTACGATGGAAGAGAAGAATAGTTATCTCTCCGCTGATCCGGAGACCATAAGACAGATCGATGAGAAGATGCCGCCGGAAGAGGAACTTCAGGATCTGGCAGAGTTTTTCAAAGTGTTTGGAGATGCAACGAGATTAAAAATTTTGTCGGTACTGTTGTGCTCTGAGATGTGTGTGTATGATATTGCCACGCTGCTGGGCATGTCTCAGTCTGCTATTTCTCATCAGCTGCGGGTATTGAAGCAGATGGATCTGGTGAAAAACCGCAGAGATGGCAAGACGATTTTTTATGCGTTGGCAGATGACCATATCATCACGATCCTGAATCAGGGTCTGAATCATATCGAAGAAGGCTGAAAATAATTTGCAACAGGAACGAAAAATAAGAGCCGCAGGCGGAATGTCTGCGGCTCTTGTTGCCTGTCATTATTTTTTCAATGCATCCAATGCTGCCTGTCTGGCTGCATCAAATCCGCTGTAGCTCTGACTGCCCAAAGGGGAGTGATACCAGGTGGAAGTCTCTCCGAACGTCTGGAAATAAACATACTGGGAAGTCATATGGATGGCAGTATAATTGCCCTCTGCAATGACCCGGGAATCACTGCCATCATCCCGCATGCATTTCAGGCATGCCTCTCCGCCGTTCACCTGATAGTATACATAGCCGTATCCTACATTGAAGCAGTCGATCCGCTCTTCGGTCAGGACTTCCACCTCATTCCGTGAGAGGGAATAACGGCAGAGTCTGTAATTATTTTCCACATCCATATAGTAGATATAGTCACCCTGTGCGATAGGGTACCACAGATTGCCGTCCCATAGAGTGGAGATGCTGTCCGTCGAGGTATTCAGCGCATAAAGATAATGATTTTCCTGAGTACCGTTGTAATAGATAGTACCGTTCACGGCACAGGCGGGATTGATCTCGTAATCTGCCAGATCCGTTTTGTCGGATTTGTCGATTTTCATGCGGTAAAATAAAGGTCTGTTATCGCCTGAGGTCATGATGTAGAGGTTACTTCCCACCAACTGGGCGGAAACGATGGGATCTCTGGTAAGTCCGGTCACATCCGTACCGTTTAATTTACAGCGGTTAAAGGAACGAACGGTGCGCAGGGCACCGATACCGGCATCCCCGGAAGCTCCGGTCTGGTAGTAGTAAAGATATTTTCCCCCGGCCAGAATATTTTTCACGGAAGCATTGCCCAGTTTTTTGATATTCTGCTCCGAAGGATCCATGGAGTACAGGGTGTTACTGTCGTAAGCATTGGCAAAATACACCGTTCCGTCGTACTCACAGAAGTAACCGGAATTGTTCAGATTCCCGGCGGTATTGCCTACCGTCTCCGGGGGATTGTTGGGGATCCGGTCGCCCACGATGGCAAGTGCGCCAACGATGATCACGAACAGAAGAAAAGGAATTAAAATGAACAAGGCTTTTTTATCTTTCATGTGTTAACCTTCTTTCCAACCAAAATGGAATGTAAAGTTTGTGTAATATCTAATATTATACCGTGCTTCTTGCTTGCGAACAAGGAAAAATTGATATAGAATGATATCAGGGTCAAAAGGTCAAAAAGCCGTTCGTGCTTGCACGATAAGGCTTTTGAACTTGGGACCCGCCAAACATGAGGAAGTAGCGATTTACGCAGTAAATCAGCGGATTCCGAATGTTTGAGAATTGCGGGAGCTGCTTTGCAGCGGAACAATTCGCAGATATCAGTTAAGTTAAGGAGAACAGCATGGATTTATCACAGTTAAGACAACAGATCGACACCATTGACAGACAGATCGTAAATCTCTATGAGGAGCGCATGGATGTCAGCAGACAGGTGGCGGAATATAAAATAGAGACGGGGAAAAAAGTATTCGACAAGCAGCGTGAGCAGGAGAAGATCGCCGGTGTCAAGGCACTGACCCACAACGATTTCAACAGCCACGGCGTGGAAGAACTGTTTGAACAGATCATGTCCATGAGCCGGAAGCTTCAGTACCAGCTGTTAGCCGCCCACGGAAGTGAAGGAAGGCTTCCTTTTATCGGCGTGGAAGAACTGGAAACCGACTGTGCCAGAGTGGTCTACCAGGGAGCGGAGGGATCTTATTCCCAGGCTGCCATGCACAGATTTTTCGGGGAAAATGTCAATGCCTTCCATGTGGAAACTTTCCGGGATGCCATGAGTGCTATTGATGAAGGCAGCGCGGATTTCGCGGTACTTCCCATTGAGAATTCCACCGCCGGAATTGTGAATGAGATTTATGATCTGTTGGTAGAATTCGAGAATTATATCGTAGGAGAGCAGGTCATTCCCATCGAGCATTGTCTGCTGGCACTGCCCGGGACGAAGATGGAAGAGATCAAAAGAGTTTATTCCCATCCCCAGTCCCTGATGCAGAGTGCCAGATATCTGGCGGAGCATGACTGGCAGCAGATCAGTATGCAGAACAACGCTTTCGCAGCGTTAAAAGTAGCGAAGGAAAAGGATAAAACCCAGGCAGCTATCGCCAGCGAATACGCGGGAGAGACCTACGGACTGGAAATTCTGGAAAAAGGGATCAATGATTCCGACAGCAATTCCACCCGTTTCATCATTGTGACGAACCAGAAGATCTTCCGTAAAAATGCCAACAAGATCAGTCTGTGCCTGGAGATTCCCCACGAGAGCGGATCCCTGTATCACATTCTGTCCCATTTTATTTACAACAATCTGAACATGACCAAGATCGAGAGCCGTCCCATTCCCGACCGGAACTGGGAGTATCGTTTCTTCATCGATTTTGAGGGGAACCTTGCGGACAGCGCAGTGAAAAACGCACTGCGGGGACTTCGGGAAGAAGCCCGCAGCATGAAGATCCTGGGCAATTACTAAGTATTACGAATACAAGCATCCGACGACCATTCGATAATCGTTACATGGCTCTGAACAGTTAAAACATAAGACAAGAAGGTTAGACATATGAGAGAAAAAGAACTGATCGTATATCGTGATTTTGAGGATGGGGAACTGCTGTATGATATGGCATTTCTCATGTCCCATTACGATGATGAATATTACAATACAGAGGACATGGCGGCACTGTTTTACGAGTGTATCCATGACCTGATCGACCTGGCGGGTAATTACGGATTTCATGGGAATCTGTGGCACTGTTACCTGGCAAATCTTTTGGTGAACAACGAGAACAGCTACAGCTGCGGCTGTGAGATCCGCGGAGAGATTGCCGGCTCCATCAACGATGCGGCGCTGCATGATATCTGCATTTTCAAGGAATTCTATGATTTTGATTTTGCGCCCATGATGGAGATACTTAAGGTACCGGAATTTTCCTTAATAGAAAATTATGCCAGCAGCATGCAGGAGAGCAAGGTCTATAATAAACGGATCTGCGCCAGAATCTGTGAGCTGGCGGAGAAGTTCTGCGCAGACGGAACCGCAGAAGATATGAAATCCACACTGACCCAGTTCTATAAAGAATACGGTGTCGGTAAATTTGGTCTGCACAAGTCTTTCCGCATCACCCATGATGAGGAAGGAGTACATATCGTTCCGATTTTAAATATTGCCCACGTGAAGCTGGATGATCTGGTAGGCTACGAGCTTCCCAAGAAAAAACTGGTGGACAACACAGAGGCATTTGTGAATGGAAAAAAGGCCAACAACTGTCTGCTGTTTGGCGATGCGGGCACCGGTAAATCCTCAAGCATCAAAGCGATTGCCAATGAATATTATGACAGGGGACTGCGGATCATCGAGGTCTACAAGCATCAGTTCCAGGATCTGAATACGGTCATCAGTCAGATCAAGAACCGCAATTATAAATTCATTATTTACATGGATGACCTAAGCTTTGAGGAATTTGAGATCGAGTACAAATACCTCAAGGCAGTCATCGAGGGCGGACTGGAGAAAAAGCCGGAGAATGTTCTGATCTATGCGACATCCAACCGCCGTCATCTCATCCGCGAAAATTACAGTGACAAGGAAGAGACCCGCGAGGATATGCACACCAGTGATACCGTACAGGAGAAGCTGTCGCTGGTATATCGTTTCGGCGTGACTATTTACTTCGGCGCTCCCAATAAAAAGGAATTCCAGAATATCGTAAAGACACTGGCGGAGCGTTATCATGTGGAGATGCCGGAAGAGGAACTTTTACTGGAGGCTAATAAATGGGAACTGTCTCACGGCGGATTGTCCGGAAGAAGTGCCCAGCAGTTTATTGATTACCTGTTAGGAAAGTGAGGAACCCTATGAGTGTAAAAACTTTCGCTGCCATCGATGTGGGCAGTTTCGAACTCACCATGAAAATATTTGATTTTTCGGGGAAAAATACCATGCGGGAGATCGACTGTATCCGTCAGAGAATCGATCTGGGATCGGATACCTATGCCAATGGGAAGATCAGCAATGAAAAAATGGATGATCTGTGCCATACCCTGAAAGAATTCTCACAGATCATGGAATCTTATAAAGTGATCGCTTATAAGGCATACGGCACCAGTGCCATCCGTGAGACGGAGAATACCCTGATCCTGCAGGATCAGATTGAGCAGCGTACCGGCATCCGGGTAGAGATCTTAAGCAACTCCGAGCAGAGATTCCTGGATTACAAGTCGATTGCCTCCAAAGGGGAGACGTTCCGCAGGATCATCGAGGAGAAGACGGCGATTCTGGACATTGGAGGCGGAAGTATTCAGATCTCCCTGTTTGACAAGGATACTCTGGTATCGACCCAGAACTTACGCCTTGGTGTATTACGTTTACAGGAGCTGTTGAATCATCTGAATGCGGGCAGTACCCAGATGGAGCAGCTGGTGGACGAACTGGCTACGGCACAGCTGGATGATTATAAAAAGCTGTATCTTAAGGATCGTGAGATCAAAAATATCATTATCGTGGATGATTATCTGTCACCCTGGGCAGTGCGGAAGGCACATGAGCGGGGAGACGGAAATGCCATGGTGGACAGTAAGGCGTTTTACCAGCTGATGGAGGCACTTCGGACCAGAGGAACCACGGAGCTTGCAAAGCGGATGGATATTGCGGAGGAAAAAGTCCCTCTTGTGTATATCAGTGCGGTTCTGACCAAACGCATTGCCGAGCTGATGGGAGCGGCGCTGATCTGGGCACCGGGTGTCACATTGTGCGATGGTATCGCTTATGAATATGCGGAGCAGAATAAATTACTCCGGGGAGAGCATGATTTTGCGGAGGATATTATCGCCTGCGCAATGAATATCAGCAAACGCTACAACGGTAGTACCAGGAGAGCGGATACCCTGGAACATATCACCACCACGATTTTTGACAGTATGAAAAAAGTCCACGGCATGGGACAGAGAGAGCGTTTGTATCTGCGCCTGGCTGCGATCTTGCATGACTGTGGAAAATATATCAGCATGATCAATATCGGAGAAGCGTCCTATGATATTATTATGGCGACGGAGATGATCGGACTTTCCCATATGGAGCGTGAGATCGTAGCTAATGTGGTGCGTTTTAATCACAGTAATTTCGTGTATTACGGGCAGGCACAGGATCGTCCCCAGGGATTGGATAAGGAGAGCTATTTAACGGTAGCGAAACTGACAGCTATATTGCGACTGGCAAACAGTCTGGACCGCAGCCACAAACAGAAAATGAAGGGTGTGAAGGCCGTACTGCAGGATAACGAACTGATCCTGAAAATAGATAGCCAGGAAGATATTACTTTGGAAAGAGGATTCTTCCAGACGAACACAGATTTTTTCAAAGAAGTATACAGCATCACACCGGTGATCCGGCAGAAGAAGAAATTTTAAGGGAGGCAGCAGGACGATATGGAAATCAATTTCAGTGATCCCAAGTATTATACCAACCGGGAACTCAGCTGGGTGCTTTTTGACCACAGAGTGTTGAATGAAGCCAGGGATAAAAACATCCCTCTGTTTGAACGGTTGAAATTTTTAAGCATTACAGCATCTAACCTGGATGAATTTTTCATGATCCGGGTGGCATCCTTAAAGGATATGGAAAATGCGGGCTATACCAAAAAGGATATTGCCGGCATGACTCCCACAGAGCAGCTAAAAGCGCTGCATGTGGCGATCCATGAACTGGTGGATCTGCAATATTCCACTTATAACCGTTCCTTACTCTCTCTTTTGGAGAAAAACGGTCTGCATATCATCAGAGAGCATGAACAGCTGACAGCGGAGGAAGCTGTGTATGTGGATCAGTATTTTCAGGAAAATGTGTATCCCGTATTGACCCCCATGGCAGTGGATTCTTCCAGACCGTTTCCGCTGATCCGCAACAAGTCTCTGAACATCGGAGCCATGGTGCGGAAGAAAAACAGCGACGAGGAACTGGAATTCGCCACCGTACAGGTACCCAGCGTCTTAAGCCGTGTAGTGCGGATCCCGTCCAAGGGCAAGACCTGCAAGATCATTCTGTTAGAAGAGATCATCGAACGGAACATGGATAAACTGTTCCTGAATTATGATATTGTCTGTGCCCATCCTTTCCGGATCATGCGTAATGCGGACTTAAGCATTGACGAGGATGAGGCAGCAGATCTGTTAAAAGAGATCGAGAAGCAGTTAAAGAAGCGTCAGTGGGGCGAAGCCATCCGCCTGGAAGTGGAAAGCGGTATGGATAAACGGCTGCTGAAGATCATTAAAAAGGAACTCAACATTGAGACACAGAATATTTATGAGATCGACGGCCCCTTAGATCTGACGGTACTGATGAAAATCTACGGACTGGATGGTTTTGACCATTTAAAGACGCCGAAGTATGAACCTCAGCAGTCGCCGGCACTTCCCGCAGGCTGTAATATTTTCGAGGAGATCCGCAAGGGTGATATTCTGTTACATCATCCGTTCCAGAGCTTTACGCCGGTGGTGGATTTCATCCGTCAGGCGGCGAGAGACCCGGAAGTACTGGCCATCAAGCAGACGTTGTATCGTGTCAGCGGCAATTCTCCGATCATAGCGGCACTGGCACAGGCGGCGGAGAACGGTAAGCAGGTTACGGTTCTGGTGGAACTGAAAGCCCGTTTCGATGAAGAGAACAATATTGTCTGGGCGAGAATGCTGGAAAAGGCAGGCTGCCACGTTATTTACGGACTGGTGGGATTAAAGACCCATTCCAAGATCACACTTGTAGTTCGCAGAGAAGAGGACGGCATCCGCAGATATGTCCATCTGGGCACCGGTAACTACAACGATGCTACGGCAAAGCTGTATACGGATGTGGGAATGTTGACCTGTGCGGAACGCATCGGAGAGGATGCCACGGCAGTGTTCAACATGCTGTCCGGTTATTCCGAGCCGTTGTTCTGGAACAAACTGGCATTGGCACCGTTATGGCTGAAGGATAAGTTCCTACATCTGATCGAGCGGGAGAAAAATTATGCGCTGGAGGGCAAGAATGCCCATATCATTGCGAAAATGAACTCTCTCTGCGACAAGGATATTATCCGTGCTCTGTATGAGGCAAGTGCGGCAGGCGTGAAGATCGAACTGATCGTTCGAGGCATCTGCTGCCTGAAGGTGGGTATCCCGGGTGTCAGCGAGAATATCAGTGTCCGCTCCATCGTCGGTAATTTCCTGGAGCACAGCCGCATTTTCTATTTTGCAAATGATGATCATTATGAGATCTACTGTGGAAGTGCCGACTGGATGCCCCGTAATCTGGAGCGTCGTGTGGAGATCCTCTTCCCGGTAGATCGCCCGGAGCTGAAGGAGGAATTGCTACATATCCTGAACAGTCAGCTGAAGGATAATGTGAAGGCTTCGATCTTACAGCCGGATGGCAGCTATGAGAAGCAGGACAAGAGAGGAAAGCAGCTGTTCAACTCCCAGGATGCTTTCTGCCTGGAGGCCATTCAAAAAGCAAAGGAGGCTGCGGGAGAATCTGCCATCGAAAGCAGAACGTTTATCCCGGAGACACATCATGAATAAGAAGATCATACTGGCATCTGCCTCCCCCAGGAGGCGGGAGCTTCTGACACAGATCGGACTGGATTTCGATGTAGTGGTCAGCGAGACCGAGGAAAAGATCACATCCACAGAGCCTGCGAAAGTGGTGGAAGAACTGTCAGCGCAGAAGGCGGAAGCGGTGTGGGAGAAGCTTGCGGTAAGTGGTGCCTGTCAGGCTCTGGATAACAGTGCCGACCGAATGCATGAAGGCTGTGGTGTCTGCGATCCGGAACAGACAAGTGGAGAAGCTACTATAACAGATATCATTGTGCTGGGAGCCGATACCGTGGTCGCCTGCGACGGTAAAATCCTGGGTAAGCCTGCGGATACGGAAGCTGCGGCAGCCATGCTTACTATGCTGCAGGGCAGAGGACATGAGGTATACACAGGCGTGACGATCCTCTATGAGGAAAACGGTGAGAGGAAGACGCTGACTTTCCATGAGAAGACCACAGTGCATTTTTATCCTATGACCGATGCACAGATCCGGGAATATGTGGCTACCGGGGATCCGATGGACAAGGCGGGCTCCTACGGTATCCAGGGATTCTGCGCCAGATATATCCGCGGTATCGAGGGCGATTACAATAATGTGGTAGGGCTTCCCGTGGGAAGAGTCTATCAGGAACTGCATGGATTGAGATTAGTGTAGGAGAACAGAATGAAGAAAGCAGTAATTTTTGATCTGGATGGAACCTTATCCGATTCTATCATGAGCATGAAATACAGCGGAGACAAGACCATGGCGGAATTTGGCTATGGACCCTTCTCTGTACAGGATTATAAATATTTTGTGGGAGACGGTGCCGCCAATCTGGTAAAGCGGGCACTGATCAAGGGTGGCGATACGGAACTTACCCATTTTGAGGCAGCCTATGCCAGATACAGGGAAATCTTCCAGGCGAACTGTATGTATCAGGTGAAGCCCTATGAAGGAATCCCCAAGCTGCTGGAAGAGTTGAAGAAACGTGGTATGAAGATCGCGGTACTTTCCAACAAGCCCCACCATGCCACCTTGGATGTCATTGAGAGCCTGTTTGGCAAGGACTATTTTGATGTGGTGCAGGGACAGGTGGACGGCGTGCCCATCAAACCCGATCCCGCCGGAGTCTTCCGCATCTTAGACCGGTTCGGTCTCACCGCAGACGAAGTACTCTACATGGGAGATACCGCCACCGACATGAAGACCGGCAAGGCGGCAGGCGCCTTCACCGTAGGTGTCCTCTGGGGCTTCCGTGACCGCAAGGAACTGGAAGAAGGCCACGCGGACGCCATTATCGCACAGCCGCTGGAACTGCTGAAGTATTGCGAATAATTGAGAGTTACGAAAGCATAGCCACGCATAGGCAAAATAAGAACCGTGATTGGGAGCTTGCTCACAAATCACGGTTTTTACTTTTGCCGTGATGCGGCGAACGCCTGCCGCAGGCCTTCTGGAATATATAATTCCCTTGTTATACCTTCCGGTTTTCACAATTTGGGTATCAACAACAAAACAAGCTTCTCATACCCACAAACTTTTTTTCTCAGTGTGGGTATCAGCAATAAAACAAGCTTCTCATACCCACAAACTTTTCTCAGCGTGGGTATCAGCAGCAAAACAAGCTTCTCATACCCTCAAACTTTCCACAGCGTGGGTATCAGCAACCAAACAAGCTTCTCATACCCTCAAACTTTCCACAGCGTGGGTATCAGCAACCAAACAAGCTTCTCATACCCATAAACTATTCACACTGAGGCAAAAGAAGGGTACAGAGAAGCTTGATCCTATCTCCTGTGCCCACACTGAGGCAAAAGAAGGGTACAGAGAAGCTTGATCCTATCTCCTGTGCCCACACTGAGGCAAAAGAAGGGTACAGAGAAGCTTGATTCTATCTCCTGTGCCCACGTTGAGGCAGAAGAAGGGCACAGAGAAGCTTGATCCTATCTCCTGTGCCCACGTTGAGGCAGAAGAAGGGTACAGAGAAGCTTGATCCTATCTCCTGTGCCCACGCTGAGGCGGAAGAAGGGCACAGACTAGCTTGATCCTATCTCTTGTGCCCACGCTGAGGCGGAAGAAGGGCACAGACTAGCTTGATCCTATCTCTTGTGCCCACACTGAGGCGGAAGAAGGGTACAGACTAGCTTGATCCTATCTCCTGTGCCCACACTGAGGCAAAAGAATGGGTACAGGCGGAACTTGTCCGGTCTACGGCAATCCTACGTTACGAGCCATGCCCCCAATTCATAAATGTGTCGCAAAGGGCGCTCCACATTTATTGGCAGTTCTCCGCAATGAGCCACGCTATTCATAAGATTGTCAGCAAAAGGCGCTGCCAATCCTATTTCATATCGCGGCGTTCGCCGCATCACGGCATAAGTAAAGACAGCGATTTGTGCGCAAGCGCCCATCGCTGTCTTTAACTATGCCTATGCGCGGCTCAATGCTCGCGTAAACTCTCAATTTACATCCACATCGAATTACTAATTGACGTAACTACATATCCATATTATGATGAGAATAAATAAGACATTTTCGTAAGAATTTGGAGGTAATAGTATGCGTGAATATGATGATGCGGTACTGGAATGCTTCCTGGACAAACAGCTCCAGCTTTTTCCGGAAGCCGTGGCAGAGACTCTGGATGAAGCAGAAGATTTTCTGGAAGAGTGCATGGCAGTCGTGGTAGATTCCGTGGATGATGTCATCGAGTATTTCGATGAAGCCGGCATGGACGTGGACGGCGCTGTGGATGATGAGATTCTGGAAGCCGATGAAGTCTTCGATATCGGAGACGGCAGATACCTGATCGTAGAAGCGTAAACAATGACAGACGAAAGATCCCCGGGAACAGATAACGGTTCCCGGGGGTCTTTTTGTTATGATGCAACTTTGATGTAATGTTGTGCTATTCTGTGAAAAAACGGAAGGGACAACAATCCTATGAAAAAAGATATCTGTGCATGGCGGCAATTATTTTTCTGATGAATACATTGACCGGATGCGCTTTGAAAAATGAAAATATGGAAGCCATTTACAAAGAATTTCTTGATAATGGAGACGTGGGAAGCCTGCAATGGTCATGGGTATTGGAACCGGGACAATACGAAGATATTCGTTTTGTGAATGACAACATGGTTGCTGTACAGAATGGGAGCGACAAATGGGGAGTGTGGGATCTGGAGAAGGAGATATTGGTCACATCCTGCAAGTACAACAATATTCCTAACGATGCTGCCAGATATTATTCGGAAGGGTATGCCGCAGTTCAAAAAGACGGAAAATGGGGTTTTGTTGACGAAGCAGGGCAATGTGTGATCCCGTGCCAATACGATGAAGTGGGGGATTTCAGCGAGGGACTCGCCGCGGTGAAGGATGCGATCCAGATTGATTTTTACCCCTATGAAGCGACGGAAGGCAGAAGAGTACTGGCAGGGGAATACCATGACGGCATGGCTTTTGTATCCAAGGGATTGTACTGTATTATGGATACGAAGGGAGAGATGATCTTCTCCGGGGACTCACGCTTTTTTATTAGTGTGACGGAATATAATAAGGAATACGACGCAATCCCCGGGTATGTATATATCGACGACCGGATGACAGTCAGAAAATACGGATTGATGGGACTTCACGGGGAAGAGCGGCTGGAACCGGTATTTGATTATGTTTACGGAATGAGAGGTCCCTATGTGATCGTGGAACAGAACATAGGCGGGGAACCCGGAATAGGTGTTATAAAATTACAGAAATAACGGAATGAACCGGAGCTCTCTGACATATATATGTTGGAGGGCTTCTATTTTTCTCTTCCCCATTCGCCGCGAATGCGTTATAATGAACTGATGGACTTTTACAGAAAGTACAGAAAGGTATGGTAGGAAAATGTTAGAAGGAAAAAAATGTCTGGTCATCGGCTCCGGTATCAGCGGGATTGGTGCAGCAGTATTATTGGAGAAAAATCATGCAGACGTGGTTCTGTATGACAGTAGTGATAAATTGACAGGGGAAGATCTGAAGGCAAAGCTTCCGGAGGGAAGCCGGGCGGCCTGCATCGCCGGAGAACTTCCTGAAAATGTGGAGCTGAGTATTCAGGCAGCAGTATTAAGCCCCGGGGTACCTACGGATATTCCGCTGGTGAACCGTATGAGAGACAGAGGCGTTCAGATTCTGGGAGAGATCGAACTGGGATTTCTGGCAGAACAGGGTAGAGTGATCGCCATTACCGGCACCAATGGTAAGACGACGACCACCACACTCACCGGTGAGATCATGAAGGCACACTTCGGTAAGGATAAGACTTTCGTGGTGGGTAACATCGGTAATCCCTATACCCTGGAAGCAGATAAGACTTCGAAGGACAGTGTTACTGTGGGAGAGATCAGTTCTTTCCAGTTAGAGACCATACATACATTCCATCCGGTGGAATCGGCGATCCTGAATATCACACCGGATCACCTGAACAGACATCATACCATGGAAGCCTATGTGGCAGCTAAGGAAGCAGTGGCTTCCCAGCAGACGAAGGCAGATATCTGCGTACTGAATTATGACAATGATTACACCAGAGACTTCGCAGGAAGATGCCCTGCCACTCCGGTATTGTTCTCATCCCATCATGAGTTGGAAAACGGTTATTTCCTGCGGGGTGACAAGATCATCAAGAGCGTAAACGGCGAAGAGCATGAGCTGATGGATATTCATAAGGATATGAATCTGGTAGGCCTGTGCAATGTGGAAAATGTTATGGCAGCCATTGCCATCGCAGAGGGTATGCAGGTACCCATGGAGACGATCCTTACGGTGATCCGCGGTTTCCACGCAGTGGAGCACAGAATTGAGTTCGTAGCCACCAAGGGCGGTGTGGATTATTACAACGATTCCAAGGGAACCAATCCCGATGCCGCTATTCAGGGCATCAAAGCCATGAGCAGGCCTACGGTTCTCATCGGCGGAGGTTATGACAAGCAGAGCGAGTATGACGAGTGGATCGACAGCTTTGACGGCAAGGTAAAATGCCTCGTCCTCATCGGACAGACCAGAGAGAAGATTGCCGAGTGTGCCAGAAAGCATGGCTTCGATAAGATCCGTTTCGCGGACACTTATGAGGAATGCCTGAAGCTGTGTACGGAACTGGCAGAACCGGGAGATGCGGTTCTTCTGTCTCCGGCCTGTGCAAGCTGGGGCATGTTCCCGAACTATGAGGTCAGAGGACAGCTTTTCAAGGAATATGTCCGTGGACTGGCAGATTAAAAAGTAATAAAAAGCAATAATGTTATAGAAAATAGAAATAAGGAGTAAAAGCAGGCATGGCAGAAGCTCGCAGAAGGCGTAAAAAGAAACAACAATCGGAATACTTTTTTGACTACAGCCTGCTTTTTATTGTGCTGTTTTTACTGGGATTTGGTCTGATCATGATCTATTCCGCCAGCTCCTATGAGGCTTATGATACCTATGGAGATGCAGCCTTTTATATGAAGAAACAGCTGGTTGCCAATATCATCGGTCTGGTGGGAATGATCATTATTGCTAATATCCCGTATCATTTCTGGGAACAGTTCGCTATGCTGGGATATGTGGTGTCGATGATCCTGATCTTCCTGGTGAAGACTCCACTCGGCATCAACTCCCACGGTGCTACAAGATGGATCGGTATTCCCCATACGGGCTTCAATCTGCAGCCGGCTGAGGTAGCCAAATTGTGTATGATCCTGTTCCTGGCAAGTCTGGTGTGCAAGATGGGAAAAAGCGTGCGTACCATGAAAGGCTTTTTCATTATGATGGGCGCACCACTGCCAATCGCAGCATGTGTATATCTCATTACGGATAACTTAAGTTCTGCCATTATTATTATGGGTATTGCGGTGCTGATGGTATTCGTGGCAAGTCCTGATTACAAAAAATTCGTCATCATGGGATTAAGCGTGGTGGCAACAGCGGCATTGCTGGTATTTGTGGTAGTACAGATGGGAGATAAGATCGGTGGCAAGTTCCGTCTGGCGAGAATCCAGGCGTGGCTGAATCCAGAGAGTCAGGCGCAGGACAAAGGATTCCAGACATTACAGGCACTGTATGCCATCGGAAGCGGTGGCATCTGGGGCAAGGGACTGGGACAGAGCATGCAGAAGTTAAGCTTCCTGCCCGAGGCACAGAACGATATGATCTTCTCCATTATCTGCGAGGAACTGGGATTGTTCGGAGCGGTTGCCATTATTCTCATGTTCATTATGCTGTTGTGGCGGATGATGGTCATTGCCAACAATGCACCGGACCTGTTCGGCGCCATGCTGGTAGTGGGGGTTATGGGACACATCGCGATCCAGGCGATCCTGAACATTGCGGTTGTGACCAACTCCATTCCGAATACCGGAATCTCCCTGCCGTTTATCAGTTACGGTGGTTCTTCGGCGCTGTTCCTTTTGGCGGAGATCGGGCTGGTCTTAAGTGTGGCCCGGAGGATCCAGTTAAAAGAACTATAGAAGACATGGTACGAAACCGCATCCCGGGGCATAAGATAAGAATATCTTATGTAATGGGGATGGTGCTGTATGAAGGGAATCCGCATACAGGGCGGCATGCCGCTACAGGGAAAGGTACGCATACAAGGGTCTAAAAATGCGGCACTCCCGATTTTGGCAGCAACGCTTCTTACCAATGAAGTATCATATATTCAGAATTGCCCGAGGATCGAGGATGTGCATCGGTTCGTACATCTGTTACGGGAACTGGGATGTATGGTACACTGGCAGGAGAATGGGATCCGGGTACAGCCGGGAGGCAGAGATGACCTGACCTGTGAGAGAGCAGAGGCAAGAAGAATGCGCGGAGAAGCCATTACCGGTATGCGCTCATCGCTGTGTCTGCTGGGAGCATTGCTCGGCAAATGCGGTTATGTGACCATGGAACATCCGGGAGGATGTGTCATCGGCGACAGACCCATTGATCTGCATATTCATGCACTGGAACAGATGGGTGTTGAATTCCTCGAAGAGGACGGACTTTTGTCCGCACGGGCAAAAAATCTGCACGGTGCCCAGATTACACTGAAGTTTCCAAGCGTTGGCGCCACGGAGAATATTTTGCTGGCAGCGGTAAAAGCCACCGGAGATACTGTGATCACCGGTGCAGCTTTAGAGCCGGAAGTGATTGCACTTTGTGAATTTCTGACGGCATGTGGGGCTTCGATCGAAGGGATGGGAAGTCCGGAACTTATCATCCATGGCGGCGGAGATCTTCACGGAACCCGGTATACAGTTCCGACGGACCGGATCGTGGCAGGAACGTATCTGTTTGGCTGTATCGGCTGCGGCGGGAGTGTACTGTTAAATCAGGCACCCTGGAGCCAGATGGAAGCAGTGACTGTGGCTGCGGAGAGAATGGGGGCACAATGTACCGTCTCCGAAGAGGGATTGTTCGTACAGGCACCGGTGAGACCCAAGAGTATCGGGCATCTGCAGACCGGACCGTACCCGGAATTCCCCACAGATCTGCAGTCGGCAGCGATGGCGGTACTGACCATGGCAGAGGGAATCAGTTATATTGAAGAGAATATTTTCGAGAACCGTTTTCGAATTGCAGAACCCTTAAACCTTATGGGTGCACAGATTGTCTTAAAAGACGGACAGCACGCGGTGATCACCGGAGTGGAACACCTTCATGGAGAGCAGCTGGACGCCTGTGAACTTCGCGGTGGGGCAGCACTGGTTTTAGCAGGACTTGCGGCAGAGGGTGAAAGCTTCGTGACGGGACAACATTTTATAGAACGCGGATATGAAAATATCTGCAGAGATTTCAGAGAATTAGGAGCACGTATTACCAGTGTATAGAGACCGAAGTACCGTTATTAGAAAAATAGTGATCATAAGCGCTTTGCTGCTAATACTGGGCGGAGGCATTTTCGCATTGCACTCCGTATATACAGTCCGTACTGTATATGTGGAGGGCAATGTGCATTATACAGAGGATGAGATCAAAGAGATCGTGATGTCGGGACCGCTGGGGAATAATTCCCTGTATCTGTCGCTGAAGTACCGTGACAGAGGAATTCAGGATGTTCCCTTTGTGGATGTCATGAATGTATCGATTCTGGCTCCGGATACCATTAAAATCACAGTGTATGAAAAGGCACTGGCAGGATACGTGAAATATCTGGATACTTATATGTATTTTGACAAGGATGGTTACGTGGTGGAGAGTTCCGGAATCCGGACCCAGGGAGTACCGCAGATCACAGGACTGACTTTTAATCATATCGTCCTGGGAGAACAGCTTCCGGTGGAGAATCCGGAAGTGTTTGCCGGGATCATGGACATGACAAAGCTTCTGAATAAATATCAGCTGACTGCGGACAAGATTTATTTTCATTCTTCCGGAGAGATCACCATCTACTTCGGACAGATCAAAGTAGCCATGGGCAGTGATCACAGCCATTTAGAGGACAAGCTGCAGCTGTTGCCGGGATTTTTGGAGCAACTGGAAGGGAAAAGCGGAACACTGCAGATGGAAAATTATGAGGAAGGAAAAGGGAAATTTACGTTCAAGCCGGATGCGTGAAACATTTGTGAAACATTTTGAAAAAATAGGTTGCTAAATTTGTAAAATGATTATATGATAGTCTATGTGAAGTTGAAAAGGGTTAAAAGGAGGAACTAACCTTGCTGGAGATTAAGACGAATGACGCGGATACAGCTGCCAAGATCATCGTAGTCGGTGTAGGCGGCGCGGGAAATAACGCTGTAAATAGAATGGTGGATGAGAAAATTACTGGAGTGGATTTTATCGGGGTGAATACCGATAAGCAGGCATTGCAGCTCTGCAAAGCTCCGAAGTTATTACAGATCGGTGAGAAGCTGACCAAGGGACTCGGTGCGGGAGCCAAGCCCGAGATCGGTGAGAAGGCAGCTGAGGAGAGTACGGAGGAGATTTCCGCAGCTCTGAAGGGTGCAGATATGGTATTCGTAACCTGTGGTATGGGTGGCGGTACCGGAACCGGAGCAGCTCCGGTGGTGGCCAAGCTGGCAAAGGAAATGGGTATTTTAACCGTCGGTGTTGTGACGAAGCCTTTCCGTTTTGAGGCAAAGGCACGTATGGTAAATGCTTTAAACGGTATCGAGCGTATCAAAGAGAACGTGGATACCCTGATTGTGATACCCAATGATAAGCTGCTGGAGATCGTGGACAGACGTACCACAATGCCGGAAGCTTTGAAGAAGGCAGATGAGGTTCTGCAGCAGGCAGTACAGGGAATCACAGATCTGATCAATGTTCCCGCTGTCATTAATCTGGACTTTGCAGATGTACAGACCGTTATGAAGGACAAGGGTATTGCTCACATCGGTATCGGTGAGGGCAAGGGCGATGATAAGGCAATGGAAGCTGTGAAGATGGCAGTAGAGAGTCCCCTTCTGGAGACTACCATTTCCGGTGCAACCCATGTCATTATCAATATCTCCGGAGATATCACTCTGGCAGATGCATCCGATGCAGCAAGCTATGTACAGGAACTGGCAGGAGATGATGTCAATATCATCTTCGGCGCTATGTACGATGAGTCCAAGTCCGATAGCTGTACGATCACCGTGATCGCTACCGGTCTGGAAGATAAGGCCAACAGTGTGGTACAGAATCGTCTGGGCGGCGGTGTTGCTTTCAGACAGCCTGCTTCCCATATGACTCCCAGTTCTCTGAAGGGAATGAATATACAGTCTACCGCCCCTACGACATCCCAGGGACAGGGAGGACAGGCTCCGAGACCTATACAGCCGGTGCCCGGTATTCATAAGCCTACAGATATCAGAAGCTCTGTAGAAGAGAAATCTCTGAAGATTCCTGATTTTCTGCAGAAAAAGTAACAGAGAACATTTTATATCGGAAATCGAATAACGTTAAGAAAGCCACAGCACAATCAATGTGTTGTGGCTTGTTTTACATATAAATAATTATTCCTTTTTGTTCCGCGCGTTATGTGCGGAGACAATTTTCTCTCCAATGACGAAGAACGCACCAATCGCACAAGGTAACAGCATGGTGGTGAACCGGTAGAGAAGCACGGCAGACAGGGCTTTGGCCTCCGGCAGGAGACGCCGGAACAGCAATGTGAAGACGGCTTCTACGGATCCAATCCCCGCCGGTGTGGGGATGACCCCCGCAAGCGACTGGCTGAGGGAGGTCAGAGCAAAACATTGCAGGAAAGAAAAGGGCAGATCGCCGGATTCTCCTCTAAGAGAATTGCAGAACACGATCCAGGGAATGATATACCAGGTAGTGAATTTTAATACATTACACAGGAACAATCGAAGTAGCAGTAATGGATCTCGTAACAGAGACCGGCTTTCCGCCTGTAGCAGGGCAAGCTTATGCCCGGCACCGGTGAGTTTTTCCTCCCAGGAGGGATGCTTTGCACGGAGGTGGTTGGCCAGCAGATTACAGGCAGTCTGCATCCAGGGAACGGTAGCCACTGCTAACAGAACTCCTGCGATCACACAGACACCTGCAAATCCCAGCAGAATATAACCCTGATAGTATGCAAACGAGGTGTGAATAAATCTGTAGGTTACCAAAAACAATAACAGACTATAGACTGCCATGGAAACCTTGTGTGCGATATATTGGAAAAAGTACATACCGGTGGCATTAGGAACCGGGATTCCGGCTTTGTTCAGGTAATAGATTCCTGCGATGCCGGAACCGCTGCCCAGAGTGGCTGTCTTATAGAAAGAGCAGTAGAAAGCATTACAGAATCCCTTCCGGCGGGGATATTCCGGGTGTGTTTTATGCACAATCAGCCAGGTGATGTGCCCTTCACAGAGATGATAGACGACTACACTGAGGAACAGGACCAGGATGACCTGCGGGGAGACTTTGGAAAGCTCTGTGATCATATCTTCCATGGAATCCTTGAAGCTATAATACAGAATGCCCAGCAACAGGCAGACAAACAGTAATTTCAAAAGATATTTCAAAAGATATTTCAATATAGGGCTCAACACTTTACCCGAATCATGACGCATCATCGCTCCCTCCTTTATCATAGTCTCATTGTCTCTCTTTTTAGGGAGAAGGAAAAGAAACAAATCTGAGAAAACGTAGCCTTTTTCACGCTGAAGTTTATTCTTTTTTTAGAATAAGGTAACAGATTAAATATTGATTGTCGGGCACAATATAGCTATGATTGATTTATTCCAACAGTTTTAGACCATCTTACAAGAATGAGGAAGGAATCCTATATGCAGGAAGTAAAACAACCTAATAAAAAACCGTTTATCTTTTACTATCTGATCGCGTTGGTAGCGATCATGCTGATCAACAGTCTTCTGGTACCGCAGATCGTACAGAGGGCAGTGAAGGAAGTGGATTACAACACTTTTATGCAGATGACTTATGATAAACAGATCGACGAGGTACAGGTCCAGGATAATCAGATCGTGTTTACCGCAAAAGATGACAAGACCATCTACAAGACCGGTCTGATGGATGATCCGGACAGAACGCAGAGACTGTATGACAGCGGGGCCAAATTCTCCAGTGAGATCGTGGAGGAAGCATCGCCGATTTTAAGCTTTCTGATCAGCTGGCTGCTGCCTTTGATCATCATTATTGGCTTCGGACAATTGATGTACCGTCAGATGGCGAAAAAAGCCGGCGGCGACTCCATGATGTTCGGCATGGGAGGCATGGGCAAGAGCAATGCGAAGGTCTATGTGAAGTCTTCCAACGGTATTAAGTTCACCGATGTGGCAGGAGAGGATGAGGCGAAGGAAAATCTGACAGAGATCGTGGAATACCTGCATGACCCCGACAAATACAAAGAGATCGGTGCGTCCATGCCGAAGGGTATTCTCTTAGTAGGCCCTCCCGGAACCGGTAAGACGATGTTAGCCAAGGCAGTAGCCGGAGAAGCCAATGTTCCCTTTTTCTCCATGTCAGGTTCGGAATTCGTGGAGATGTTCGTAGGTATGGGTGCCTCCAAGGTCAGAGACCTGTTCAAACAGGCGAAGGAAAAGGCTCCCTGTATTGTATTTATCGATGAGATCGATGCCATCGGTAAAAAACGTGACGGACAGGTGGGCGGTAACGATGAGAGAGAACAGACCCTGAACCAGCTGTTAACGGAGATGGATGGCTTTGAAGGCAACAACGGCGTTATCATTCTGGCAGCCACTAACCGTCCGGAGAGTCTGGATCCGGCACTGCTACGTCCCGGACGTTTTGACAGACGGGTGCCGGTAGAGCTTCCCGACCTGAAAGGAAGAGAAGAAATCCTGAAAGTGCATGCCCGCAAGATCAAAGTCGCAGATAACGTAGACTTCAATAAAATCGCCCGTATGGCATCCGGCGCTTCCGGTGCGGAGCTTGCCAATATCGTCAATGAGGCAGCTCTCCGGGCAGTCAGAGATGGACGTAAGTTCGCAACCCAGGCAGACTTAGAAGAGAGTATTGAAGTAGTCATTGCCGGTTATCAGAAAAAGAATGCCATCCTTACAGATAAGGAAAAGCGGATCGTGGCATACCATGAGATTGGACACGCACTGGTGGCAGCGAAGCAGACCAATTCCGCACCGGTACAGAAGATCACCATTGTGCCCCGTACTTCCGGAGCACTGGGTTATACCATGCAGGTGGAAGAGGAAGGCAATCATTATCTGATGACCAAGGAAGAGATGGAGAATAAGATCGCCACACTGACCGGCGGACGTGCCGCGGAAGAGATCGCCTTCGGATCTGTGACCACCGGAGCTTCCAACGATATCGAACAGGCTACCAAGCTGGCCAGAGGCATGATCACCCGCTACGGTATGAGCAAAGATTTTGACATGGTAGCCATGGAGACTGTGACGAACCAGTATCTGGGTGGAGATTCCTCCCTGACCTGTTCCATGGAGACCCAGACTGCCATCGACAGAGAAGTCGTGGAGCTGGTGAAAAAACAGCATGAGAAGGCAGGACAGATCCTGATGGAAAATCGTGCTAAACTGGATGAACTGTCTCAGTATTTATATGAAAAAGAGACCATTACCGGAGAAGAATTTATGAAGATATTGAATTCCTAAAAGGGTTCCCGGAGAAGACGGAATCGGTGCTTGTGCCGGTTCCGTTTTGCGTTAAGAAAATCTTAATCATATGGTAAAGGCATCTTAACCCGTGCCTGCTGTTATCTTAAAAAAGAAACCGCTATACTTTTCCTGTAAGAAAAAGCTGTGGAATGGCAAATTTATAGATTACAGGAAGGGACTGGATACTAAGATGCGAAACAGAAACTACTTTAATAACAATAACATGCAAAAAGGAATCGCACTGGCGACCTGTATGGCAATCGTCATGGGACTGTTCACTGGGTGTGGGAATAAGAACGATCTACAGATTGCAGCGTCACCTGATGAAGTGCAGAAAGGGCGATATGTAGAGACGGAACTCTCACTTCCGGAGGAATGGAAGGACAAAAATATCAGCCAGATATTCCGTTCGGATGACGAACTCCATTTTCTTGTGGCAGGAGGAGCAGAAGGTCAGGTCTCTTTAGAGGAATGGAAGCTGGGAGAAGGAGATACTCTGACGGAAGTGACGAAGGACTGGCTGAAGGCGTTTCCCGAGGGAAAGGATCTGGAGAACAGTGACAGTTTTACACTGTTGCAGGATGCGGAGGGGAATCAGTACCTGTACGGCAACTGTTACCGGGATGAGGAGAGCTCTTCCGCACATCTGTGGAAGGAAGCGGACGGTAATGCGCTGGATATTACACCACAGAAGTGGCTGGAGCCTATCGATATGGATGGCTATCGGTTCTATGATGCGCCGCAGTATGTGACACTGACAGAGGACGGATTGTTAGTGGGACTGTCTTATTTTTCCCTGGATGTTGTATTGGCACAGGACGGAAGCATGGTGAGCAGCCAGGAGAGCGACAGCCTGATCGATAGCGGAACTCTGGCGGATAATAAGTGGGTCAGCGCTGTGGGAGACACGTTGTATCTGGCACAGGCAGATGAACAGGGCTCTGTGAACGGATTGTTACAGATGCAGCTGGATGGAAATAACGGGGCAAAAGCTAAGGGAGTGATTCCCTTTTCCCAGGACAGCTATAGCTCTGCTTATTTCAGTGTACTGGAGGACGGCACAGTCTATGCGGCGGATGCAGACGGATTCTTCCACTGTGATGCTGGAGATACTAACTGGCAGAAGCTATTAGAAGGAATCGATACCAGCTTTTCCATGTCGGATCAGTGGTGCCGGGATATTGTGGCACTGTCGGACGGCAGTGTATACGCGTGGTTTGGAAGTGAGAGCGGGGATAAAATAATGATTTATCGATACGATCCCGATGCGGTGACAGAGGTGACCGAAGAACTGACGTTGTATACCGTGGAGGAGAGCTTCTTTTTACAGCAGGCTGCGGTGCAGTATCATAAGCAGCATCCGGAGATACTGATCCATGTGGATGCGGCAATCTCCATGACGGATAAATACAGCGGAAATGCGGATTATCAGCAGATCTATCAGGATCTGAACACTTCCCTGACCTCCGGCAACGGACCGGATCTCATGGTGATGGATCATCTGAAACTGGACACGTATGCCTCTAAGGGCTTGTTGTTGGATCTGCAGGAGATATTGCAACCCATGGAAGAGGACGGAACCCTGCTTTCCAACATTACAACAGCCTATGAAGAGGCGGATGGAAGACGGTATGCGGTGCCGCTGCAATTCGGATTATTGTTAGCTGTCGGCAGGGATGTGCATCCGGAGGAAATGAGCAGCATGGATGCTATTGCAAAGGCGGTATCCGGAAAGACGGAGAGTTATATGGGAGACCGTACCTGCGGCGAACTGGTGGAAGAGTTCTATCCGTTGATCGTGGATGATATTTTACAGAACCGTCAGGTGAATCGTGATACCTTACATCCCTGGCTGGAAGATTTGAAGAAGATTGCGGATAACTGCGGTATCCTGCCTTCCAGAAAAGAAGGCCGTGCAGCGAATATCTGGGATCTGGGATCCGATGTGAGGCTGGTACTTCAGGAGACTGACGGCTTTAATGAGGCAATGATGCCTTATGCAGTGGCGGATCTTTTGAATGCCAATGTGGTCTCCATGGAAAACGCATTTTATCCGAAGATGGTCCTTGGAATCAACAGCCGGAGTGAGCATGTGGAGACTGCAAAAGACTTCCTGCGTTTTGCCCTGTCCGAAGAATTACAGAGCGTGGATACCTATGAGGGATTCCCTGTCAATGCAAAAGCGTTGGAGACGCAGGCTGCAGCAGACCGCAGCATGGCGGAAGCCTATACCACCTATGATATCGACGGCAGCACCGCAGAGTTCGCCATCAAAGCTTACTCTGCGGAGACCGCGAACCATCTGATGGAGCTGTGTAGGGCAGCAACCCTGTGCCTCAAAGAAGACACTCAGATCGAGACCTCCCTGACCGAGAGCTTACAGGCATATCTAAACGGGCAGGCGAGTGTGGAGGAAGCCATGGATGCTGTGGAAGGAAGCCTGAAGATGTATCTGGCGGAGTAGTGCTCCGCCTGGCATTCAATAGTCGATTTTCGAACGATTTTATTGATAAAATCGTTCGATTTGTGTATAATATAATTGAAAAGAGAGATTCTCTTTATGAGACGATAAATAGTTATTCTTCAAGAAAGGTGATGATGATATGTCCATTACTGCAACTGAATTAAAAATTAATCTTGGCAAATATCTTATGCTTGCAGAAACAGAGGATATTTATATTACTCGTAACGGAAAAGTTGTTGCAAAATTGTCTAATCCATATCAGGATAGAGTAGATATTGCTAAATCATTGTTTGGCGTTCTTTCAAATGATATGACTCTGGAAGAAGCACGGGAAGAAAGGTTGAATACGATATGAGAGTTTTAGTTGATACTTGTGTTATCATCGATGCATTACAGTCTCGTGCTCCATTTTCAGAAGTAGCGCAAAAACTCTTTATATATTCTGCAAATAAGCAATTTGAGGGTTATATTACAGCAAAGTCAGTTACAGATATCTATTATCTGACACACCGTTTAACACATAACGATGTAGAAACACGAAAGATTTTGAGCAAGCTTTTTACTTTATTTCATTTGTTGGATACCACTTCTTTAGATTGCCGGAAAGCAATATCTTCTGAAATTGGTGATTATGAAGATGCTATTATGGTGGAAACAGCAATTCGTTCAGAAATGGATTGTATAGTAACCAGAAATGTAAAAGATTATATGAAATCTTCTGTTAAGGTGTGTGAACCTTCTGCATTATTAAAGCTATTAGAGGAAGAAAACGAAACTGAATAAAAACAAAACTGAATAAAAACAAGAAGTGAATTGTTCAAATTGGATAATTTTTGATATGGATTGAAAAATAGCCTTATCCTGAACCGACCTCCTATCGTTAGACCTAAAATCTAACGATAGGAGGTCGGTTTTTTTATGGCTAAATATACACTTGTAAACGTCTGATAAAGTTACTATAATTTCAATTACAGAAAAAGGTGATGGAGAACTTACTTATGCAGATTTATGTGGATGCGGATGCCTGTCCGGTGGTGGACATAGTGGAAAAAACAGCACGGAAGTATCAGATTCCGGTGACACTTCTGTGCGATACCAATCATATACTGACTTCCGGTTACAGCGAGGTAGTGGTCGTAGGAGCAGGGGCAGATGCAGTGGATTATAAGCTGATCAGTCTCTGCCGCAGGGGAGACATCGTGGTAACTCAGGACTATGGCGTGGCAGCCATGGCGCTGGGCAAGAGTGCCTACGCCATCCACCAGTCCGGTAAATGGTACACGGATGAGAACATCGACCAGATGCTCATGGAACGACATCTGAATAAAAAGGCAAGAAGAGCTTCTCATAAAAATCATTTAAAAGGTCCGAAGAAGCGAACCGAAGAGGATGACGAGAGGTTTGCACAGTCCTTCGAGCAGCTGATAAAAGCGGCGCTGAAGGAAACCGTAAAGACTTATATTCCATAGGAAAGCAGTTTGTATAAGCATAAATATAAAGGATCTGAAGAGACGGACAAGGGAGTATAAGAGAGGGTCGTGTAATGGGATTATTTTCTAAGAGAACGGAAAAGAAGACTTACGACAGAAGCAATCAAAAACCTGTCATCAAAGCCAGCATCTGCAACGGTGAACAGGTGGCGGGATTCAAGGATATCCACACGGGAAAATTTGAAGAAGTCATGCTGATCCGCCAGGCGGAAGACCTTGAGACATTTAAGACGATGTATGGGATTGAGGGAGAGATTACGAAGGAATACTGAGGGACCTCACTTCAAATAGATAGCTACGAATGGAGATCTGCTATGGGAAACGATACAAATGTTAATATTGGAAATTCCGGAGAATATTTTGTTGCAGGTGAATTAGAGAGAAGAGGATATACTGTTGCGGTTCCAATGTCGAATGTGAAAGATTTTGATTTGCTGGCGATTGAACGGGATACACATAGGCAGATTGCAATACAGGTAAAGACCACAGGATATAAGCAGAAAAAGTGGACATTATCAAAGAAAAATGAAACATTACTTGGAGATGATATATTCTATATATTTGTATCTCTGAATGAATTAGAAGCACCGGAATATCATATTGTTCCGAGCAAAATTGTTACAGATACGATTCGTAAAAATCATGAGAAATGGCTTAATACTCCCGGAAAGAAGGGACAGAAACATAACAATACAAATATAAGAGAATTCTATGATTTGGAAGATAGCTATTTGGATCAATGGGAACTGCTAAAGATGGAACTTATAGATGATAGCAAGGTTGAAAACGGAATTTATTCATCACTGACCAGGTACATATCTAAATTTAGTAATCCTCCCCAGAGTAAGGTGATGCCGGAAAATAATATTGGTGATGGTACAATGGAGCATCCGTATCAGTTTCCGTATAGAACATATTCGAGAGAAATTGAAGACTTTGTTAAAGATGTATATGCTTTTGAAAGAAGCCACCCGGAGTATCAGTTATCCAGATATGTATTTATCTTGCAGTACTATGGTATACAATGGGATGAGAATGCAATGACTAATGTTAATATAGATGAATTGAACGGACAGGCTGTACTGGCTTTGATTATGGGGGCAGTAAGGGCGGAAAGATTCTGCAGTGGAGCACTGGAAGGGTTTCTTCAGAACGGATCGATAATCAAATGGCTTAAAAGGCTGAAAAAATTGTCTGATGCATTTGAAGAAAGTGAATAGTGCGGTGGTATAGAAGCGTAATTGATTTAACAAAGCGAGGAATAGACTGTGAAAAAAATTATTTTCGCATGATGACTTGAAAGACTCCGGAGCATACGGCTACTTCTTAAAACTTGATTCAACAAAAAAAGTATTTTTATGCATTTAGATTTAGGGTAGATCAAAATAATAATACTCCCTTTTCGGAAAAGTGTTCCCCAAGCTTATTAGTTCAATCTAACATGAATTTTTATATATTTCGTGAATATTTATGCGATTTGAGCGATTGCTTGGTTTGGGAATTTGAAAGCTTTTGAAATCTTAGAATTTTAATACTAATCGGAAATGAGAGAAGGCACTACCTTTGATTGGGTGGTGCCTTTTAACTTACACATTGTATGGTTTTACTTCTTCAACAAATCCGTTTTTAGTATAAATAGTTACCTTTTTTACACCAGAATAACTCCTAAAACTTGTACCTTTATATGAAGAGCCAACACTTGTGGCGTTAATGCGCCACTCATATTTCACACGGTTATTCTTTAGGAAACTTCTGTTATAACCTTCGCCCATAATGTCTAACATTTCTTCTTCGGGCATACCAATTTCAACATTCCAGTATCGTTGCAGTTGTTCTAATTGTTTTCTGATTGGTAAAGCAAGCAAAATTCCCAAAAGAACACTACCACAAATGATTAATGTAACATAAAATATTGCATTCATGTTTTCAGCTCCTCTTATGTGATACCTATATTTTAGCACTTGATAAAGTCATTGTGAATAGTCAAATTGCCTTGAAATTAATAATGAAAGCACCTCCCCGAAAATAAAAATTTCTTATTTTTCTGATAGATGCTTTCTACTCAGACACCTAATCAAAATCTATTGCACACTTCCTTTAATTTGTTTGGCATGCTGTTTACGGTATTCATGCAATTCATTGGATGGGAATGGGAACACAATTACGAAAAGGGGCTAATAATATAATTGCAGTTGTAATAGAACCTATTCCAATAAAGTATTGGTCAGAAGATTGAAGTTCAGTTTATTTACACAGGAGAGGTAAGTCCAGGCGGAGCCTGGTACACTGACCCAAATTCATTAGATGTTTTAGATGCTGCATTCAATTATGAAAAGAGTCTCCTGGACATCACACATGAACAGAAGATCCAAATCCTTGGAGAGCCAACCATGACAGCAGAAGAAGTCATTGCAGCATTACAATAATATAGATAAGTAAAGTTTATCAAAAAATAGTAAAAATTAAGAACAATATGATACCATATGCCGCCCACTGTGCGGACAGACGCAGGCGTTCTGGAGCGCATACAAGCGTAACGGAGGTGGAGCGGTCGAGAACAGGACGGCGTAGCGTACTCGATTTTTAAGCAGTAAAAAGTTGTAACCCAACTGTAACCCAAAACTGGCTACAAACAAAAAAACAGGAAGCCTTGAATTATCAGGCTTCCCGCTTTATTAATTAATGCGGAAGATGGGACTTGAACCCACACGGTATTGCTACCACAAGATCCTTAGTCTTGCTCGTCTGCCAATTCCGACACTTCCGCATAGCGATACAAAATAATAATCATCTCGCATCACGCAAGAATGATAATAACATCTTCCCACGGCAATGTCAACATGATTTTAAAATTTGTAGGAATTTTTTATACACTTAAAACAGTTTGGAATAATAAAGAGTTTATACACAGTAAGTGTTAACTAAAGAAATAATTTCATTGTCAGAAGGAATGTTATTATCATCCTTTTTAGAATAAATAGTAAGCAGATAGATTTTTAACTCCTCGCTAATAGCATAATATAAAATGCGATATCCATTGGATTGCCCAGAATGTGTATCAGTATTAATGCTGCGAACCTTAAAAATATGTCCGTGATCCGAAATTTTTAATCCGGGAATTTCCGTTCCAATAAGGTGCCCTTGCTGAAGTTCGTTAGTTATCTGCCGGATATCTTCACCGATATGGAAATATCTTTTCTTCTTTATGTAATATTTGATGTCTTTTTCAAATCTTGCAGTGGGAATAACGGTATACATTTATTCACCACCTTCTTTGCACCATTGTTCAATGTCTGAGAAAAGTTGGTCCAGGGACTTCTCCGGTATTTTGCCATCTCTCATTTTTCGGATTTCCTGGCATGATTGGGTAATGGAATCGGTGATAGTACAAGGACGTGATGCTGTTACAGATTGCATATGCTCGTTCTCCTTCTTCGTTTGTGGCTTGGTCTGCGGTTTGTTTTTCATAAGAACCCTCCCTTGTTGATTACAAGTATAATATGCACAATGATAGAATACAAGTATAGGCATTACAATAATAAACGTGGGGAAAAATAAGGATTCCTATATCGAATACTATTCAGAATTATAAAAAGAAATAATTACAGTATTAGAATAGCATGGATAAAAAATAAAGGCAACTTCTTTTTGCTTTTTCTTTTACCAAGCAGTCGGTTTCTGTTATAATAAATAAAAAGATATATATGATAAACATCCCTGTAAAATACAAACGAAAAGGAACAACAATTATGGAATCAAGAGTGGAACAGGCAGCAGAGAGAAAAATGTGTGGTTACAACTGTGCGCAGGCAGTGGCGTGCACGTACTGTGATCTGGCGGGAATTGACGAGGAGACAGTGAGGAATCTTACCCAGGGCTTCGCGGCAGGTATCGGTGGCAGCATGGAAGCCACCTGTGGAGCCGTCATCGGAGCGGTTAATATTCTGGGACTGATCAACAAGAATCCCCAGCGGACAATGCAGGGATCCCGGAAGATCATCAATCGCTTCAAGGGACAGAACGGGACAGTGATCTGCAAGGAATTAAAGGGTATTACCGACGGTGTCGTGAAGAGAGAATGCGTGGATTGCGTTAGGGATGCTGCGGCTTTTCTGGAAGCAGAATTACCGGAAAACTATGTAAAGCCGGGAACGGTAGTAGATCAGAGGTAAGGCGAAATGAGTACAAAAGAAACTTCAGCGGATAAAACAAAATACCGCCTGGCGGAAGCAGCAAAAAAGTGTATGGCGGCTTCCGGCACCGATGCCATGACCGTGACACAGATCGTGCAGACCTGCGGTGTGACGAGACAGACTTTTTATCGGAACTTCCAGGACAAATACGACCTGATCAACTGGTATTTTGATAAGCTCTTACTGGAATCTTTTGCACAGATGGGGGATGGGCTTACCGTATACGAAGGTTTAACCAGAAAGTTTGAATTTATTCAGAAGGAGAGAGTCTTTTTCGCGGGAGCATTCCGCTCGGACGACCACAATTCCCTGAGGGAACATGACTACGAACTGATCCTGGATTTCTATACACAACTGATCAGACGTAAGACCGGCAGACAGCCCGAAGAGAATATTTTATTCCCCTTGCGGCTCTATTGCAGAGGTTCCATTGATATGACCGTGGAATGGATCTTCGCTCCGAAGGAGAAAACCCCGGAGCAGATGGCGGCGCTGCTAGTAAGTGCATTTCCGGCACCGGTGACAGAATTATTTCAGCAGTTAGGCGTATTACGTTGAGTAAAAATAACCAAAAATATTTGTGAAAAATTAACAAAAGTAATGGACGAAATATGAAATTTCTGTAAAAAAGTGACAGTCGGGGAAAACTGTCACTTTCTTTATGCGATGTTTACAGTTAGAATAAAATTATCAATAAGATCATTTTTATGTCGAAAGGAGATTATGTATCATGGCAAACAGAATTATGCTCAATCAGACATCTTATCACGGTGCAGGAGCAATCGCAGAAATCGTAACCGAAGCAAAGGCTCATGCTTTTCAGAAAGCATTCGTATGTTCCGATCCGGATCTGATCAAGTTCGGTGTGACCGGAAAGGTAACCGATCTGCTGGACAAGGAAGGTCTTGCTTATGAAATTTATTCCGATATTAAGGCGAACCCCACCATTGACAATGTGAAAAACGGTGTGGCTGCTTTCAAGGCATCCGGCGCAGACTATATCATCGCCATCGGCGGCGGCTCCTCCATGGATACCTCCAAAGCCATCGGCATTATCATTGCCAACCCTGAATTCGAAGATGTACGCAGCCTAGAGGGCGTAGCACCTACCAAGAAGCCCTGTGTTCCCATTATCGCAGTGCCCACCACAGCAGGTACTGCAGCAGAGGTTACCATCAACTACGTTATCACCGATGTAGAGCGCAAGCGTAAGTTCGTATGTGTAGACCCTCATGATATGCCTATCATTGCTGTGGTAGATCCCGAGATGATGTCTTCTATGCCTAAGGGTCTGACCGCTTCCACCGGTATGGATGCACTGACCCATGCAATCGAAGGTTACACCACCAAGGCAGCCTGGGAGATGACCGATATGTTCCATCTGAAAGCCATCGAAATCATTTCCAAGTCCCTGCGCGGCGCGGTAGCTAACACTAAGGAAGGCCGCGAAGGCATGGCTCTGGGTCAGTACATTGCCGGTATGGGCTTCTCCAACGTAGGACTCGGTATCGCTCATTCCATGGCACATACCCTGGGTGCCGTATATGATACCCCTCATGGTGTTGCCTGCGCAATGATGCTTCCTATCGTTATGGAATACAATGCTGACTGCACCGGTGAAAAGTATCGTGAGATCGCCCGTGCTATGGGTGTGGAAGGTGTAGATCAGATGGATCAGGCTACCTACCGTAAGGCTGCTGTAGATGCTGTCCGTAAGCTGTCTGAGGATGTTGGTATTCCTTCCAAGCTGGAAGCACTGAAGGAAGAAGATCTTCCTTTCCTGGCAGAGTCCGCACATGCAGATGCCTGCGCACCCGGTAATCCCAAGGATGCAAGTGTAGAGGATCTGACCGCATTGTTCCGCAAGTTAATGTAATCATTAAATTTGCTACTGTTTTTCCGGAAAATAATATGGTATGCTGTAACTATTCAGAGCAAAAAGTAAGCTCTGAAAGAGCGGTTTTGCGAATGCGGTTCTGAATAGTTACGGCATGCTGAATAACGAGCAGGCTTGCGAGAGCAGACCTGCTCGTTTTTAAAGGAATATGAACGAAATCAACAGGACAAAGGAAACAATAATGGGCAATACAAAACATACCAAAGAGCAGATCCGTGAAAGGATCCAACAGAAAAAGCTCCTCTTTGACGGAGCCTTCGGGACCTATTACGGAGGAAAATACGATACGAAACAGCTGCCGGAGCTGGCGAATCTGGAAGCCCCGGAACGGGTGAGGGAGATTCATACGGAGTACCTCGAAGCGGGAGCGCAGATTCTACGTACCAACACCTTCGCAGCCAACAGCTTCTGCATGGATAGGTCCAAAGAACAGATCGAGGAAACTCTGCGAAGCGGCGTACGCCTGGCGAGGGAGGCGGTGACTGCGTGGAGAGAACGCACCGGTGAGACAAAAGAAGTCTATATCGCCGGAGATATCGGACAGATCCCTTGTGATGCGCTGGCACAGAAGGATACTTTATGCCGCGAATACGAAGAGATCTGCCGCATTTTTCTGGAAGAAGGCGTGGACTTTTTTGTCTTTGAAACTTTTTCCGAGATGGAAGAGCTCCTGCCTGCGATCAAAATGATCGGGGAACAGGCATTTATTACGGTACAATTCTCTGTGAACCAGTTCGGTTACAGCAATGCAGGCTTAAGTGCCAGAAAGCTGTTGCAGAGAGCGGGAGCGATCAAAGAGATCGATGCCGTGGGCTTTAACTGCGGCGTGGGTCCTTCTCATATGTACCGGATCCTGCAGACACTTTATAAGCCCGCAGATAAATTCCTCACAGCCCTTCCGAATGCCGGTTACCCGCAGATGGTCACCGGACGCATGATCTTCACCGGGGATAACAGAGAATATTTTGTAGACAGAATGCAGCAGATGATAGCTCTTGGTGTGGATATGGCAGGCGGGTGCTGCGGTACGACACCGGAATATATCGCAGATCTTGCGGGAAAGCTGGACTTTACCCAGTATCCGCAGACACAGGAAAAGGCAGAACCGGAGAAAAAACAGGCTGGTACAGAGGATCACTCTTTTTACCATAACAAGGAAGCAGAAGGCAGGAAGAAACTGATCGCCGTCGAACTGGCACCTCCTGCGGGTATTGACGATGAAAAGCTGATGGATGCTGCACATCTGCTGCAGAGAAGCGGTGTAGATGTACTGACTTTTCCGGATTCCCCCTCGGGACGTACCAGAGCGGATTCTATTCTCATGGCGGAAAAGGTAGCGCGGGAGACCGGTATGTGTGTCATGCCTCATATCTGCTGTCGTGATAAAAATGCCATCGCTATGCGCTCCCAGCTATTAGGAGCTTATATCAATGGGATTCACAATTTCCTTGTGATCACCGGTGATCCGATTCCCTCCATGGTGCGTACCACGGTAAAGAGTGTGTTCAATTTTGACTCCGTAGGTCTCATGCAGATCCTTGCGGACATGAACGAAGAGCAGTTTGCACAGGCACCGGTAAGCTACGGCGGTGCCATCAATCAGGGCAGACGGAATCTGGAAGTGGAGATCGGCAGAGTGAAGAAGAAAATGGCGGCAGGAGCCACATTTTTCCTGACGCAGCCCATATCCACGAAGGAGAGCGCGGACAGAGTGCGCCGGATCAAAGAGGAGACCGGAGCCAGGATACTCTGTGGCATCATGCCGTTTGTGAGCCTTAAAAATGCCACATTTATGAAAAATGAGATGGCTGGCATCGATGTGACGGACGAAGTGCTGGCGAGATACCGTGCGGATATGACCAGAGAAGAGGGAGAACAGGCCGGCGTACAGTTAGCAAAAGAAGTGATCGCCATGACGGAGGACTTCGCGGACGGCTATTATTTCTCTTTCCCCTTCAATCGGGTGACTATGCTGGAAAAAATACTGGATTAATGGGATGTTTTTCAAAAACCGATCAAAAAAAGCGTTAATAAATCTTGGAATCATCCGAAGTAAGTAGTATACTGTAATTAGTAGCAAAGAGCTTATGGCCAAAAGGCTGATTCAAAACAGTTAACACGGAGGTGACTGTGATGAGTATTAATATTCAGGCAAAAACGAATTATTCTTTTCTGTTTTCCGGACTGAGTTCCTCTGCATCCAATGCGCTAAGCGGCAACTGGCTGGCAGATTATGCAAGTATTAAGAACGGCAGCTACGGGAAGCTGATGAAGGCATACTATGCCAAGGACAGCGGCGATAGCAAGACCGCAGCTTCCACCATTACGAAGAAAGATACCGCAACAGATACTGCGAAGAAGGCGCTGGCGAAGGTAGAGACCACGACAGATGCTCTGAAGGAATCCGCAGATGCATTGTTAGCGACCGGTAAAAAGGATCTGTTCACCCAGAAGGATATCACTACCAAAGATGAGAATGGTGTGGAGAGTACCACCAAGGGGTACGACACTGACGCAATCTACAGTGCGGTGAACAGCTTTGTGACAAATTACAATAGCGTGATGGCTGCTGTGGATGATGTGAACGATACCACAGTGAACAACCGCACGGAATCTCTGGGGAATACTACCATTGCCAATAGCAAGCAGCTGGCGAAGATCGGTATCACTATGAAAAATGACGGTACCTTATCCCTGGATAAGGCTGCCTTTATGAAAGCGGATATGTCTACGGTAAAGAGCCTGTTTCAGGGAAATGGTTCCTACGGCTACCGTGTATCCGCACAGAGCTCAATGATCAATTTCGCAGCAGATCATGCTTCCACCAGAAGCAGTCTGTACACCGGAAGCGCAGGATATACCGGCCTTTATAATGCAGGTAACCTGTTCAACTCTTATATGTGATATATGATGCCAGGGTCAAAAGGTCTAAGCCCACATGAGCTTGCTCATAGGTGGGTGAAAGACCTTAGGACCCGCCCCGATATGAGCATAAAAGTGGGATGATAATCCCACGATATGCGAATAATGGGTAGGGTGCTATGTGCCAGTGGCACATGCCTAGCACGGACCGAAGCGGAGCGGAGACGTGGGAGTGCGTAGCACGGAACAATCCGTAGGCATCAAAGTCGGGGGCTTTTGACCCCGACATCAATATATTCGCTATTTTATATATTTTTTAAATTATTTGAAAAATAATATTGACATTTACCGACAAGTGTTGTAAGATACACTTGTTCGCAGAAATGGCGGAATTGGCAGACGCGCACGGTTCAGGTCCGTGTGGTAGTGATACCATGAGGGTTCAAGTCCCTCTTTCTGCACTCAATGGCGCGAAGCCGAACCCGGTGTACTTTTTCAAGAAAGTGTTCGCCGTGGTGGTAAACTTCACGCGGAAATAGCGAAAAATAAAAGCGTCAGGGCTTAGGCTCTGGCGCTTTTGTTATGCCCGGTCGTCTCTCGATAGGGCTCGAGAAATAGAGCCTGCTCAGCTCGGCAGCTATCACCGTTCCTCTCTGGCCTCCTCGGCCGCGTGGCTATTGTTTACGGGTTGCACGGGACTGGCTGCGGCGCCTGCTGCCTTCTTGTCTCGTTTTAAGGTTTTCACATTAAAAACCAGCAAAACTTGTCAGCTATCACTCAGACCGGGCTTGATCTGTTCATTATGCGCACCCCTCTGAATTTTCACGGGCTTGGGACCGTCCTCGGCTTCATTAGTGCCCCGCATTGCTGCGGGTGTTATCTTTCCCCCATGTCTTTGTATACAAGGTCGGTTATGTATGCGTTTGTACTTGGGTAGCCTCTTGACTTAGCCCATGCTGCGATCCGATCTTTGTCACCGGCCGGAACCGTGATCGGGATCCGGTCCTTGTTTTCCCGCTGCCATGTGTTCTTGTACTTGGTGCGGGCCGCCGCCAGTTCTTCCGGCGTCTTGGTTGTTTTTCTTCCCACGGTGTCGCCTCCTATTCCTCCACCTCGTAGCCGTTTTTCTTGGCCCAGTTTATAGCTCCGCGCTTTGTTTTCCAGTTATTCGGTGCATAGTATAAAACGTGGTTATCGTTTACGCTTTTCAGTCCGTAATACTGAGAAGCGGTTCCTTCGTTGATTGTGTACGTTGTGACTTTCATGTGCTGCCTCCTTATTTTCTGCGGTTTTCCTTGTTTCTGATATTATAATACTATATCGTGCACAAGATAACAATACACACACTCACCAAACCTCTGCCGGAGCTTTTGTCTATCTTGCACAAGATATTAAAGCAATAGAGAGCAGCGTCTAAAATGCCCCCAGAACGCAAAAAAGGCGCCCACTCGATAAAATTACCGGGTGAGCGTCTTTGCGTCAATTCTGACCGTCTGTGGCTTATTCTGTGGCCGTTTCCGTGGCTTTGGCAGTCTTTACCTCAGCAGTAGCCTGAGCGACTGCCGTCTGGGCTACCGTAGCAGCTACCGAGGCGGCAGCGGTGGCAGCAGTAGTGGCGATCTGTGTCTGCTTTTCCTCAGTGGCAGCAGGCGCCGTTCTCTTATCCTCCCTGACGAGGGTTTCGATCGTAGAGGCGAGCCACTTGTCAAAATCTCCGTAAGCCTCAGCGATCACTCGCTTGGCTTCGTCGGTGATAAGAGCAGTAGCGGTGTCTTTTGCTTTCTGTAATGCCGTGAGCTGGGCCTCTTTGTCGAACTTACCCTGCGCCTTTAATGCGTCGACGTAGGTCTGGAAGGTTGTCTGTACGGCTTTCGTTACGGCGTCGCTTGCGAGATCCACATACTTGCGGACAGTTGCGTCGTTAATGTTTGCCGTGATTTCCTGCGTCTTTTTTCTCAGCCATGCAACCGCGAAGCCTGAGAGAGCCAGCAGCAGAGGCAAAATAACCATTGACATGAGTGTGTTGAGAGTTTCCTGATCCATTCCGTTGCCCTCCTTATGCTAATTCAAGATCGGAGATTTTCACCCAGCTTGTGATCTCTTTCAAGAGGGCGCGATCTCCGTCGATTTTCTGTACCGTGTATTTTCTGGACTTCACCCAGCTCGGGATCGTCTGGCCGGTTGCGTACTTTGTGGCCGAGCTCTTTACCTTGACTGTTTTGCCCTCCGCAATAGAGCCAGAGGCGGCAGCAGTAGAGGCTCCCGCAATGTCTGAGGCATTTACCCAGCCGTAAACGGTCGATCCCGATCCATTGACTGCAATCAGGTGGTAAGGGTGCTTTGTACCCTCTGCGGTGTCTGTTACCTTTGCTTTTCCAGCCTTGCAGGAAGGACCGCTGGTAGCGTTCGCGCTTGCGTAGTGCTTGGATCCGGTAAAGTTTACAATATCGCCCTTTGAGTATTTCAGACCTCCACCGTTGCCAGATCCAGATCCGGCGCTGGTTGCCTTGCTGCTGTACTTAGGCACTCCGTAGCCTCTAATATAGCGGCCGTTTACAGCAATTTCGCGATAGCTTACTGAGTCGCTCTTGTTTCCTTCGATAATCTTGATCGTGTTGCCTGATACGCTCACTACAATGCCGACATGCTCAGACCAGCCGGTATCGTCGCCGACTCCGTTGTCGTCCCAGTCGTAAAAAATAACGTCGCCGGCGCTCGGTCTGTATGCGTCATTTTCTACCCATGCGCCGAGCTTCTGGAAAAGCTGGATCATCTGGCCGCAGCCGCACTCGGTCGGGATAATGTCAGTAAGTCCCGTTTTAATAGCCATAGCTGAGACAAAAGTCGCGCACCATGAGTCCGTATATTTTACGGCGTAGTTTCTGTCGAGGGGCTTGTGGCTATTGTAAAGATCAATAATTTTCTTGTGGCTGCCGTTGCTTTCCTTGCAGCCCAGATAGGAAACGGCTGCATTGACGTAGCTCTGTCTTAATTCTTTTTCTGTCATTATGGTGTACCTCCTTCATAGTTAGAGCCCGGATCATATTCTCCGGGCTCAGTGTTCTGCTTTTTAGATTGTTCTAACTCCTTTTGACGCCTGATAGTGTCGAGCTTGATCTCATTCTCAGCCTTAGCCTTCCAGAAATAAAAACCAGTAGCAGCAGAAAGCTCGGTAAATATTCCCGGTATGATGTAGGCGAGCGGCGAGGTGTCGCCGGTTCTCCACATGAGGGCAAAAGAAAAGACCACGATCACGACGGTGGCAGCAGCTACCGCTCGTAATATGGTCTTAGAAAATTCTTTTCTAGGTTTCCGCATTTGATCGCCTCCGATCCGTCTGTATGTTGTGCTCACGTTCGAGGTGTTCGTCAATGCGGTTGTGCGCGCTTTTGGCTGACTCATGGGCTCGGCCGGCTGTGTTACTAATTCCGGCGAGCTGGTTGCTGATCTCGTCGATCCGGCCCTCCAGCCGTTGCACATCTCTGTTGAGCTGGCCCTCAATGCGGCCGACGCTTTCCTTGATGTAGCGCAGGTCCGTTTCCAGAGCTCCGGCGGCTTTCCCGTCTGCTTTGGTCACTGACTGGCGCCCAAAATAGAAAGTAGCGACAGAGAGGCAGAGCCCGGCCACCGTGATGAAAATGCTCAGATCTGTCATAGGATCCCTCCTTCCTCAAAAATGCCGGCGGCCTTCAGGCGCCCGATCATGTTGCCGGTCGCTTCCTCCAGTTGCGCGGTTTTTTCGTTCTGAGCCACGGCCTCATATTGCTCGAGTCTGGAGTGCAGCTCGGCATTGATCTGGGCCATGTTGGAAATTATTGCGTTTTGCATTTCAATAATTTCGAGGTTACTCATTGTCTACCACCTGCCCTTCGGTGGTCTCGAGCGTCTCAATCGCTGCCTGCAGGTCGTTGATCTGCTGGCGATATTCAGCTCGCAGGGCGCGTGTCGGCTCGTACTCCTCGTCTGTGAGGGCGCCGTCGGCATGTTTCAGAGCCTTATAATCTGTCGCAGCGAGTAACTGCTGTAAGCCTCTGATTTCTGCCTCCATTTCTTCTCTGGTTCTCATGGTTGTGGTCCTCCTTTCCATTGATCTATAAACAGCCTATTAAATAGGCGGTCCATGCTTTGCACGGTTCTGTATGCGTCCCGGTGCGACATGCTGCCACGCCATGAGGCGTAGGAGCGCCGAACCTCGTCGAAGGTCAGGACGCCAGAAGCTACGAGAGCCGCCTGCTTTTTCAGCTTTCGGCGTTCTCTGGTGATACTGTCACGGCACGGCTTTTTGATGATCCGGCCGGTTTCTGTGATATAAAAATGAGTTTTCAAAAATGTAAACCCGTGTTTGAGATCTACAATTTTTGTTTTCTTCTCGTTGATAACTATGCCATATTCCGAGTATATCACCCGGAGTTTTTCGAGACATTCCTCGAGGTATGCAATGCTATGGTGCAGCAGATAGGTGTCGTCCATATATCTGCCATAGCCCCGGATCCTGAGCACTTCCTTTGCGTAATGGTCCGCGCGGTTTGGAAGCATTACGGCGTTGATCTGGCTCGTTTCGCTTCCCAGCCCGAGACCTTTATCGCCGAAGGCAGAAATAAAGCTCATTCCCAGAGCTATGACGCGTGGATCCGTGAAGATCTGCCGGTATATCTCAAAAAGTGGCTCATGCGCCACATTCCCGAAGTAGTCCGAGAAGTCAATCAGAAGTATGCCGCCTTCGCGTCCGTATTTCCTGAAATGCCTCCGCAAGTGAGTCGTCAGTCTGTTGGTCGCGAACTGGGTGCCTTTTCCTTGCTGGCTCGCCCCGTTGTCATAAATCAGGGAGCGGGTGAAAGTGGGGTATATGATGTTGGTGCAAAATGATTTTTGCACAACCCTCTCGGAAAAATGCACGCTTTTGATGTGCCTCAGCTTGCCGCGTTCGCATATATCAAAGCAGATAAAGCCGCGGCGTATATCTTTCCCAGCAAGCAGCTCGGCGCGTGTTTTGGATATATTAAAAAGCAGCAAAGAGTTGTACCTCTGGACGCTGGCTTTCCAGTCGACGCCCTTTGAGGCTTCTCTTGCTGCTTCATACAGAGAGTTCAGAGAGGCCACGCGCTCAAAATCATCATATTTCCCGATTGTTTCCTGCCTCTTTTTCAGCCTTGCGGCTTTTCGTCTCTGGTATCGTTGTTCTCGTCTTTCTTCGCTTGTCACAATTTAGCTCATTCCTTTGTTATTACCCAGCACGGCTGTCATGCGTTTGATTAGCCGCATAGTACAACGGGTATGAAACGCGGAGGACTCGCACAAACTCCGCGCCATGCAAGCAGCGTCCACCCGGTAGCGTCTGGGCTCTTATTTACGCCTTGACGGCGAGGGTTATTTGCTCCTTCCTTCCACTCTGGCACTGATTTCGATTTCTCTACTCTGTCTGGCATATAGGTGGAATCAGACCGGGACGTAAAGCTCGTTGCTGGCGTTCCAGTTGTTGGAGTTCCCGTTGTTGTTGACGTTCACGCAATTAGTCGAGTTGCCACTCCTGACAGAAGCGGTCCACCAGTTGCAGCGGCCGCGTGACACTTTTCAGCAAATAACCCGAGTTTATTATCTGGCTCTTATTTTGTCGTTTTTCCTCCAGCCTTTCAGGTCGTCGATCTCTTGACTCAATAAACTCGTGATTTCTTCGAGGCTTGCGGCCGTGGCCGAAGGCACGCACCTGATAAGGCGGGAGAGTTTTCTCTGTAATTGGTAGCCGTTCGCGATCGCCTTTTGGGCGTATGCCTTACGGCTCGCGAGATCCTGCTCATTCATGGCATAGATACTGTTCGCGGCGATTATGTTGTCGTTCAGCTCGTCAATTTTCTTGATAAGATCCTGACCGATCATAAAGCGCCACTTTTTAGGCACATACCTCTCATTCATAACATAGAGCGTTACAAGATCTTGGAGTTTCTCGGCGTTCGCAAGGACGTCGAACGGCGTCTTTTTACGGTTTCTGGTGTATACGTTACTCATTCTATGCCTCCAGTTACCCGGCTACACGGGGTAGCCGGATTCTGAAATTATGCCGCGGCTTACGCCTCGTCAATTCGGAAGCAGACCGGGACGCCAAGCTCGTGGCTGGCGTACCAGTCGCTGGAGTGCCCGGTGCTGCCGACGCCCACGCAACTAGTCGAGGTGCCACTCCTGACAGAAGCGGTCCACCAGCCGCAGCGGCCGCCGCCGTTTCCGGCGCCCTTGATACGGTTCAAAAAGCTGTTAGCAAAGATCGGGTACTGTACGCCCTGTCCCTGACTCCAGCCTTTTGTCCCCCAGATAGTTGAGCCGAAAATTTCATACTCGAGAGGCACCCAGAGAGGACCGAGATCCTGCCAGCCCCAGCTCGTGCCGTCAGTGAGTGCGCCGCTTGCGCTGTATCTGTATTCCATGAGTGTGCGCTTGTTGCTGATTACGGCCTTGACTGCTGCTGGAAGGTAGCCGTAAAGGGTAGTAGTGAGGAACGTGTGCAGGTTGCTTACCATGTACGGTGAGTTATTTGCAGCGTTTCCGTTGTTGTTATTGGTTTCATTCCATTTGACCGTCTGATTAAAGCAGTCTTTACTAATAAAATCAATGTGGTGGCTGAGCTGCTGATCGGTGGTTCTGTAATATGTGTCGATACCAGCAACCTGCATTTTCACCGTCTGGCCGTTCATTGTGATCGGGATATAGTCGGCTACATGAATACCGGCAAAATTGTGGGCTTTGATCCTTGCCTTGATCCACGCCCATGCGTCTGAATACTTCGCAATCTCCGGTGCAAAGACAGCAGTCAGGTCTCTGCCGGCATAGAGGCGATCGTTGTCGGACATGGCTCTCGCAAGCTCCTCGTTTGTAGCTTCGAGATCCTCAGCCAGAGCGACGGCTCCGGTCTTGGTCTGGATCGTAACCTCCAGAGCATTGTCGACGGTCGCAAAGTATTCCTGCGTAATGGTTGAAGGTGTCAAACCGTTGTACGGTGGCAAATAGTCGGCCACGTTCGCGATCGCGATCGAGTAGAGGACCGGAGCAGCGGCCGGGTGTAATTCGTCAACCGCATAAATGCCGATCTCATTCACATAATAGCCAGCAGAGAGCTCAGCGTTTGAGACGAGCGCCGTCAATTTTACGCAGGTATCGGTCGCCATTTCAATTTTAGAGAATGGGATCTCTTGTTTCTGCGCTTTGAGAGTAGAGCGGGCCTGCAGACTGGCTCTGGTTTTCTCCGAGTCTGAATAGGTGCCGGATCCAGTCACCAGCTTGGTGAACTTAATTTTTGCGGTTCCGGCGGTTGTGGCTGCCAGCAAGGCGGCGCCACCATTTGTCATTACTGCATTGTTAAAATCTGCCATAATGCAATCATTCCTCCTTTATGATGTTTTTAATGTGGTTTGTATGTGCAACTCCGGCAGCCAGTGGAAGCTCCAGAGGTTGTACGTCGTCAAAATGTTCTATTGCTCCCGCTTTGCTTTGGCTCTGGCCTGCTGCCGTGCCGACATTCGACGCAATGCCCGCAGAGTATTCCAACGCAAAGTAGTCCATAATGCTGTTGCGGCTGTGGTAGGATCCTCGGCCGGTTCCTCCGTGCTGGGTGATTTCTGCCTTGCGTGTTTCCTGAAAATGATCTAAAACTACGCATTTACTGAATGAATGGTACGCGGTTCCTCCGTGGAGCGGCTGCTGGATCGTTCTGGTAACTTCGATCATTTCAACATGAGAGCGCGCATTTTTTACCTTGTCGATCATGTTCAAAAAATAAAGCATACCGTCCTTCGTGAGCGTTGCGCTTGTCTGAATTTTGAACCAGTACGGCTGGCCGCCGTACTCGAACCACTCCGTAACTTTACCCATTCCGAAGGCTGAGGTGATAAGCTCCTCAACCGCCCATTTTGTGCCGCGCTTTTCATGGACTCGGTAGCATGTGCGTATTACTGATCTTTTGGTCTCCAGAGAGAAAGAGGAGTCCCACCAGTCAATATTAAACTCCCACGCCATTTCATCGAGCTGCGCGTCGTTCATGTTGTCGATCTGGTCCCATTTGCGCAAAATCTTAGATTTATTTGCAGGTTTCGCAAGCAGAACGTCCATAGCATGAGAGAGCGCCACGTCCGTTTCGTCTGCTTTCATAAACTTGGGGAGCAGCTTCGCCATGTTGGGGTTAAAAATGCTCATTCTTGCCATGTTTTACCCCTCCACTTCATGCGATACCGTTAATTTGCCGGAAAACTTCGCCACCGTCGTTGCGCTCAGCTCGGTGTATACCGGTTTGATAATATCGACGCGATCCGCGCCGGTCAGGTGGTTGCCGTCTGAGTCCTCCGGGCAAAGTATAAGTTTTCTCAAATAGTCCGGGTTGATATTCCGGTCGAGGCTGCTGCCTTGCCAGTATATGTACTGGTCGATCGAGCCGCCGGAGCTTTCTATATTTTCGACGACTGCTGTCTCATTGACTGCCGTTGTGTAATATTTCAGCTCAATATCGTAAGATTGAATAGTCGGGGCAGATACCTCCACTTTGTCAGTCAGTGGACGAACATCGTCAGCGTTGCAGGCTGCAAGAACTTTGTCGAGTACGGTCTGATCCGGTATTTCTCCACCGTACAAAATAGGCGTAATTACAACAACGCCCGGGCTCGGTGAGCTTACATGTGCGTCGGCCACGGTTGCGTCAGCAGATACGGCGTAATATTTATATGAGTTTTTAGGCCCGGCCGTGGATCTGCTGGCTGGCGCGAGTCGGATCCTTTCTCTTAGATCTTCGTCGTTTTCCTCGTCGCCGCCTCCGGCCGTTTCCTCAGTGTTGGAGACTCCGTCAATAAATGGGATCATATCAACCAGCACATTGATCTCGCCGACTGGTATCTCGTTGTATGCTGCGCCGCCTTCCTCGCTTTCGACTTCGGCGTCGACATATAGGGAACCAGCCTGCAGGACTGTGGTCTCTGTGGTTTTGAAATAGCGAGAATAGTCCGAGGTTACGCGGGTTCCTTTGGTGATAATGATGTTTTGCGTTACTGCTTCTTTGAGAGAAAAGCGAACCGTTGTTGTCGCTGGTAGCGCTTCGATCCTGAACACTCCTGCAAATTCTCCCAGAGCGTCGAGAACGTCGCCCCTTGCATAGCGGAGAGTTGACTGTTTTGCCGAGTCATTCATTGTGGAGTAAAGCGCTACAACGAGAGGCACAAGCGTTTCTCCAAAGATCCGGCGCTCGTCTCCGGGGTATAATTCCTCGGTGACGCCATTCTCTAAAACGTACATGATAAAGTCATAGATCTGGCCGGCGTCCGTTTCTATGAACTGCAATTCGCTGGTGTTACTCATTGTCCTCCTCCTCTCTTAATTTAATTTGTGTTATAGTTGAAAAATCGCCGCCTTGTGCGTCTGGAGCCTCGAAGTCAATGCCTTCGACTTCGACGCGCGGCTCGTAAGTGTCAAGTACCCACTCAGCCTCCGCGATCGCGTCATATCGCGCCGAGGCGCTGGGTGCGTCTGTTATTGCTGCGTCGATCCCCTTGATACGATCATAGGGGTTTTCGCCTCTCGTAAGTTTCAGGAGATTGGCCGCGCATTGTCGCGGATCCCCGTTGTTGCTTGCCAGCATGTGATCGCCTCCTTTATGACACGAGGGACAGCGTGCTGATATATACCCAGCCGTCGACCTGCGGGAGGTATGCTTTGTTTCCGTTGATTTTTCCAACCTTCAGAACTCGCTTTTTTTCGCTGTTGAGAATTTTCTCACCGTCCGCATAGTATGAGCCGGTCAGCTTCACGCTGCTGCCTACTGATATTGTCACTTTTTTGCCCTTTTTCTTGGCTGCTTTCTTCTCTGCTTTCTTTGCTTCTGAGGCGGCAGCTCGGGCGCCAGATTTTCCGCTGGTTTCTTTCTTGTTTACCTCCTCGAACGTGAGCCCGATCGTAGCGAAGCGGATCCGGCCGTAATCGTCCATGATAACGCCCGAGAGGCTTACCTCTTTTAGTCTGGTTTCTCTGCCGAAGCGACGGCCGTGCAGATATAACACGCCGGTGCTTTTAATGAGAGAGCACCACGACTCGTACTCTTTCTGAGGGTTTACTCCTGCGTTTGCATGTACGTCAATGTCGAAGGTAAAGGGTACGAGCTCGGTTTTTTTCTTTTTGCTCTTGGAGTCGTCACCCTTGATCGTCGTCGAAGTAGAGAAGTTTTTCAGCGGGTTTACTTTCTTTCTGGAGACTTCGAAGGTTTTGTTTCTCCATTTTGCCATTACTGCCATGTGTGATCGCCTCCTAGCTCAGTGTTGCAAATATGAGGCCGGTGTCGTCCTCGAAGCAGACATAGGCCACGGCGGTGCCTTTTTTCAGCGTTGCCGCGTCGATGTTGTCAGCTATCTGGATATTAGGAGACACGAGCCGCGTGTCCTTCATCGGGGCCACCTTTGCGGTGTTGCCCTCAATGCTCAGGATCACGCCCTTGGTTATGGTTCCGTCCATTAGTAGCCCTCCAGTTTCTTTCTGAAAAATATTTTTGTTTTGTGCTTTCCGTAATCGTGCCGCACTTTGTAAATGTAAAAGGCGCCGCTCCACGACGGGGCCTGCTGGTTTAGTATGTTCACCATTATTCCGGGCGCATATATCGGCATGAGGCTCGCCTCAATGCTGCCGCATACAAGCATTTTATTTTTTTCTCGCAATACTCCGGCAGCGAAGCGGATCGCCTCGAGGGTGCTCTGGCACTTAATAGGCTTTTGCGGTACCCATATTCGAGAGTTTTCTCCCGGTGCCTTATATGTTCCGGTGTAAGGTCCGCAAGATACCGTTGCCGATCCATACGATAGGACGCTGTTGTCCTCACATTCTACATGGCAACCGGTCGTGTCGATTGTGATCGCTGGCTCTATTGCCTCGAGATACGGCTCATAGGCTGCGATCAGTTTACCGTCGTATATTGTGAGAGCTGCACGCTCGAGCGTACATAGGCGGCCGAAGAACTTGAAGTCCTCCTCGTTTTCTTGCTTCCTGTATTCATACACATGATCGGCTACGCCGTAGCTTTCAAACTCCAGCCCGTGCCGTTTTGCAATTTCTTGGCCGATCTGTGAAAAATGAACGCGCTCCCATGCTTTAGAGTTCGGGATCGTACCGCTTGGCGGCATAGAATAGGCGCGCAGGTCGTAGTAGCTGGAGTCAGGGGCCGAGGAGTACAAAAACATTTTTCCCGTGCCGGTTCCTGAGTCCTTAAATTCAACCGGTGATCCGGTTCTTAAATTCCATTTGTCGAACTGTCCGTCTGTGTCTGATATTCTGACGCGCAAAGAGTCAGAGCGTCCTCCCGCATACATTTCATGCACGCAGGAGGAGAGTGCCACCTTTTCGGAAACGTCCGTATAATTTAATAACAATTCGCTCATGCTGTCGCCCTCCACGGTGGTACTGTCTCCGAGGTTTCTGCCTCCTCAACAACGGGGAGCTTTAACTGCACGCCGCCCTCGAATACGATCACGTCGGCATAGTCCGGGTTGTATTCGATGATGTAATGAGCCAGACGCTCGTCGTTATACATATCTAACGCAAGCAGGTCGAATGTGTCGCCGTCTTGTGTGGTGTACTCGTAGTATGATGTAACTCTACGCAAAAGCAGTCACCTCCCTTGTTTGGATCCAGCGCTCCAGCCAGTCGAAGAACTCGGCCTCGTGAGCTTTGAGTCTCTGCATAAGGTCGTCGTTGTCCTCTGTAACCTTACCGCCAGCAATAACCGGGCTCCATGTGAAGCCGCTAAAATCGTAAACGATAGTGGTAGAAGGCTGAGATAGCTCAGCCAGAGAAAAGTCGTCAACGCTCAGGAGATTGCCAGCGAGGGCTGTCTCTGATTTGTCGTATACGCCCAGCATTTCTCCGGCCTTTTCCCAGTAGCCTATATTGGCAGCCCTGACGCTTCGGTCGAATGAGATAACGGCCTCAGTGCCGGCCTCTCCGGCGATCGTTATGCCTTCAGTAAAACCACCAGTCGCAAGCATTGGTATGTTTGGAATACTAAAGCCCATACCACCGACGCCCGGTACCCAGTCCGGGATCTTTATGCCGTTAATGCCATTGATAAAAGTGTTAATTCCACTAATGATCGCATTGATCGGAGCCTTGAAAATGTTTGCAATTCCCGAAACGATACCCGAGAAAATGCTGACAATTCCCTGCCATGCTCCGCTCCAGTTTCCGGCGAATACATTAGTAATAAAGTCGATAAGGCCCTGAAAAATCTGAGTTATAGACTGCACGATCGGGGCTATTCCCTGAATAGCGGTACCGAGTACACTCGTAAAAATTCCGGCGATAAATTGAAGGGCCGGGGCCAGAAGTTCCAAAACCTGAGAAATAAGCGAGCCCAGCACTGAGATCAGAGGGGTGATCGCTGTCGCAATCAGGCTCATAATTGGCCCGATCAAATTCATAACGGTGTCGAGTATCGGCATGAGTAAGTTAATCAGCGTCATAAGGATAGGGAGCACCGTGTTGAGCAGCTCGATCACAACCGGTAAAACTGCCGATATAATCTGCATGATCGGCGGCAAAATTGCGGTTATGAGCTGCACCAGTACCGGCAAAACTGCCGCAATGATCTGAGATAGGAGCGGCAGGACGCTGCTCACTAACTGAATAACCACCGGGAGCACTTGCTGGATCATTTGAAGCAGCGGCGGGATCAACTGCTGGCCGATCGTCTGCGCTGTCTCCAAAAGGACCGGTACAAAATCTTGAAAAAGAGGGATCAACTGCGGCATTATGTCTTGAATTACCGGGATAATTGTCTCAGTCAAACCCTGAATAATTGGGATCAGTCCCTCCATAGCTTCGCCGACTACCGGCATTAGCTGATTGAGGGTGTCAAACATAGTATTCGCAAGCGGCTCGAGAGCCACCTGAGCCTGCTGCTTGAACATTTGCAGACGCTCTGCAAAGTCGTAAGTATCTTCGGCAGCTCCTCCGATTGTCTCGGTGCTTTTTTCCAACTCAGCAGTCAGATCGGAGACCGAGAGAGTCCCGTCTCTGATAGCGGCAGCCATTGTGGATCCGGCTTTTGTTCCGAAAATTTCCGAAGCGATAGTGGTCGCCTCTGTCATGCTGCCTGCGTTTTTAATCTTTTCGGCATACTGTTCGAGGCCCTCGCTTGCAGATATTCCTTCCTTCGCAAGAGCTCCGACGCCCTTTTTCATAGCTGCGAGCACTTCGCTGGTATTTACGCCGGCCTTGTCAAGCTGTCCGATCAGGGCGGTGGCCTCATTAAATGAGTAGCCCATTTCTTGAAGCTGAGGAGCGAACTGCTGCACGCTGCTCATTAAGTCAGTAAAGCCGAGGCCGGTCGACTGTGACGCCTTGAACACATAGTCCATAGCCTCGCCCATGTCGGCCGCGTCTATGTTCCACGCTTGGAAGGCTTGGCTCGACTCCTCAATGACGCCGCCGAGATCGTCCCCCAGCATGTCCGATACTTGGATCGCCTGCTTTGAAATATTTTGTAATTCTGGGCCAGTTAAACCGAGGCGCGTGTTGTAGTCAGCAATCGCCTGACTGGCATCCTCCATTGTCGTTGGTACGCTTTTGTAAACCTCGTTAAAATCATCGGTGAGAGCGTCGAGGGCGTCCCCAGTGGCTCCGGTTCCGATCCTGATCGTGTCGACTACATCGTCGAATTGCCCGCCGAGATCTACGAGATACTTGCCGGCCTCAATGGTAGCTTTTCCGATAGCGGCACCCGCAGCAGCAACGCCAGCACCTACGGCGACAGCCTTCAGGTTTATGCCCTCGAGTGATTTGCTGGCCTCCTCTGCGGCTTTCCCGAGTGTTGGGCTTAATGAGCCCGCAATCTCCACGATCGCTTGTAGTGTTTTGCTACTTGCCACGGTATCACCTCCTTCGGCCTTTCTTGTGCTTTAACACTTGCGGTGGTCTGTTTTTCTGTCTGCGTTTTTGCTCGGCGGCGAGGTCCTCGGCCGCCTCTGCATACTCGATTATAAAATCAATTACTCTTTTCCTTTCGAGCTCTGACGTGCTGGTGTGGAAGGTTCTGGAGTAGTCTCTGATTGCTCGTCTGAGCTGTCTGCCCCTGAGTCTCCCGATCCGATAAAAAAACCTCGGCCGATTTTAGAGAACTTAGTGAGGGATTTGCCCTTGATCCGCTCCATGTCCTCGAATGTATAAGAAGGGTTTACTGCAATGACAGCAGCGAAGCCGATGTATAAATGCAGAGAGTAGTCGAGCTCAACAGCTCCCGCAAGGTTTCCACCTTTTGAGCCGCTGGCTTTCATTTTGTGAGCCTCGGCCTGCGCATAGAGTTCGCCGTCGATCTCGTCGGTGTCGTAACTCATTTCAGTAACCTGCACGCCGTTGATAAGTACCGGCTTGCTGAGTGTGATTGTTCCTCTTTCTTCTGTCTGGGTTCTCATGGTTTTGGTTCCTCCTTTTATAGAAAAAGCCGCCGGCGTTCTGCCAGCGGCCATGTTTTACAGTAATTTGTTGATGTCGCTCATGTAGTCCTTGCCGTCAATTCTGAGGATCTGGCTCAGTCTGTCGACGAGCAGGTACTCATAACCTCCGACAAAGATCTGCACGCGGTTCGCGGTGTAAGTGAGCTCGTTTTCCGAAGCGGATCCGATTTCTGCACCGATACCCGGGAGCGTGGTCGGTGGGAATGTTCTGACAAAAGCCTTGCAGCCCTCCGGCGAGGTGGAGCCGTCCGCTTTGACAACATTCTGTACCCATCTAAACTCAAAGCTGTGCTTGTCGAGCTTTGACATTTTCCCGAGTCCCTTATCCTCGCCGATCTTTGTGATCGAGAGCTCCATATTTTCGAGCAGTCCGACAATAGGTACCGTCATTGTTCCCATTGCGTTGAGGTCTGCCGTCATTTGTGAAATTGCCGGGAGCGTGAAGCTGGTGTCCTTAGCTGTAAGCACACCGCTGTCGTATACGGTGTCAGCAACCACCGCACCTTTTAAGTCTAACCACATACTTACTCACCTCCTCCAAAATAAGCAGTAAAGCCTTCGTCTGTGTACGATACGCGCGCCGTTCCGCTCTTAAATGGCGGGGTAGGGGTTGCGCTAATATCCCAGACAAAGTCGCCGTTCATCAGGTTGCTGGTAGGGTTGGCCGTCTCCAAAAATTCAACGGTAGGATCTCCGATAAGAGCGCCGCGGCCCTTTAATGAGTCGAGCTCCTCCTGCTCGTCAATGAGTATGCTCTGCTGGAGGCTCAGATCCATAGTGCTGTCGATCTGGGTGCCGTGGCGGCGCTGGAAGCCGTTAGTAATATACATAAGCATACGGATATTAACGTCGAAAATGTAGCGGGCAACACCGTCGGAACCGTACTCGTAGTAGGCTGTGTGAGGTCCCCAGAGCACCCAGAGGCCGCCCCAAAATACTGCGGTAGTAATTCCCTTTGAATTGAGTTCGTTGCCGTCCTGCTGATCGAAGCCCTCATTTTCAGAGCTGGCCCCAAAATACTGAGCGGTACACATGATCTCTTTGTTCGACGGGCTCTCCATTGGGATATTGTCGTGACTGTTGTCAACTCTCTGCATTGTGACGGTCGCCTGAGTGCTCAGGTGGTACACTTTGCCAGCATACTGAACCCGCGGCCAGTAAACCTTCGAAAAACCGTTGTTGTAGCCGTTACTGTCGGCCCATTCCTCGGCCTTTTTGAGCGTGTCAATGGCAGCCTTCGCCTTGCTGTCGTAAATTGGTAAGTCAGCATTTACAAAAGCGTCCCAGTGTCCGTTTAATTTCTGAACGACCGAGATCATGGCCTTGTAAACGTCTGGATCTTCACTCCAGAACGGTGCGGCCAGAATGTTGAGCACGGCGTTGAACATGGTGTAGAGTTTAGAGAGAGCCTGCAGTCCAGTCCTCTTGCCGGAGGCTGTAACGCTTCCGATAATGTCGCTCTTGGTTACGAGAGACGGATCCACCTCTGTGAATGAAGCCTCCACCGTACCGGTGATAGGATCGGCGTCATTCAATGACTCAATGACTACGGCACCTTTGGTATAGTTGTAGTCGAGAGAGTAGTCTGCACCCAGTACCTTGTCGGAGAGTGCAAAGGTGTCAAGGATAATTGTGTCAGTCACATACTCGGCGCGGCCGTTCTTGAATGTGAGCTCGACGGTTGTCTTGACGTCTTTCTGGTGTACGGCCGGATCTAATACGTTGATGATATAGATCGGCCCCACGTTTCCGATTGTGTTCGCAAAATGGCAGTCGAACGGCTCGCATAATGTGAACTTGTCCCAGTTGCTCGAGTAGCCGACTGTTGCCTGCGTTTTTGGCATGTTTTCCAGCTTGATCGGTGTGTTAATCAGGCCCTTCTCCTTATAACCTAAAACAAGGTTAATAGGTGCGGTTCCGATGTACGCCACAACGGTGTCAACCTGAACGGCGCTTTTTACTTTATCGTTTCCGATCTCGCCGTAAGCTCCGTGTTGATAGCTCATCTGTAAATCACTCCTTTACAATAATTTTTCATAGTCTGCGGGTATCTTGCGGGCCAGCCCGTGCTCGAGAGTGAACTGCACCCAGCAAAACCAGTACGGGTAATAGCTCACGAGAGCCCCGTCCTCAGTAAATGGGCCGTACTCTATGTTGTTTTCCTTGACGAGCCTCAGCCCCGCAATATACTCAGTGTTTTCGATTGCTTGCAGTACCTTGTCGGTAAAGCTCCAGACGTCCCGCCAGCCCTCGAGGTTTCTTTTGAAATTTTCGCTCGGCTCTCTGCGGTACTTCACGCCGCCGAGCGCCTGCGGATCCTGCTCTGGTACCGCCATTTCGCTGCCGTGCTGCCCCGGGTTCCATGTCGCAAGCGCGAGCTGTATCGTCATTTGACCGATGTGCTGCGCCGGTGCGTGCTTGCCCTTTAAGAGCTGCACGCATAGCGAAGGAATGGGCGCCGCAACGTCTGGCGGTTTTCTGTCCTGAGTAGGAATGTACATAGCAAAGGCGGCCGGGTGTGCTGTCTGCACATTGTAGCCGCCGTCGTTTACTTTGTCGTCTGGAACTTTCAGAAGTATGCCGGGGCAGACTTCCTCCTCGAACCATTTGACAATATTGTCAAGATCGCTTGTTATAGCCATAGCGCACCTCCTAGACCATGCGGGTGTGGTGCAGGGCTATCTGGGTGATCCCCAGATTTTCAGCCCACGAGTCAACAGTACACTCTCGGCCGTCCACATTCAGTGCGGAGCCCGGAGCTTTTTCACCCTCCAGATCTTCGGTTCTGGCAAAAATAAGAGTGTCGGACTCAGCAACGCCCAAAATGTTGCCGTTTTTCATCGTGACAAGCGTGTCGTTGTCGATGATGATCGTTATACTTTTACCCTCGATTTTATGAACTTCTCCGAAGTCCTCGAGCTGCATGAATACGAGATCAATGTCCGACGCTATGAGATCTTTGAGACTCTTACTCAACCGGATCCATAGCACCAAAAGCCGGAGGGGCTTCGGTGTTGTCCTCCTCTGCAAAGTAATCGTCGAGCAGCTTAATGACTTCGGCCTTTGTGCGCATATTCTGGGCGTCAAGTCCGTAAGCTCCAGCGAGTGCCTGCAACTCTGTGAGTCTCATTTTGTCGCTGTACTCTGGCTTTTCCGTTTTTTCACTCTGAGGATCTTCGTCTCCGTCAGCTTCCGGCTCCAGATCCTGCTCTGGTTCCTCTGCTTCCGGTTCTGCCGGATCCTCTGCTGGCTGCTGCTCGGCGCCGGCGGTTTCTGGTTCTGGCTCCAGCTCGGCCTCTGGGATAATTACGTTTGCATATTCAGCAACGCCCTGAGCCACGAGCTCGGCCTCTCTCTCAGGATCGAGAGAGAAGGGCTCGGAGTCTTTGTCTTTGGGTAATATGATCCCGTTCTCTTTATAGCCGTATACTCCGGCGATAATTTTAATCATTTGGCGGCTCCTTTCTTCGCATTTCTTACAGTACGCTCGCAGATACCCACGGATTTTTGCTTCTAGGAATTAAGAGCGGGCGGCTTGTGACTTTGATCTCTCTGGACTCGGCCTTTACGTCTGCCGTGTACTTAGGAATACGACGGCCGGTGTAGGTATGGAACTCGCCGTCGTCCTGCTCGATCTGGGTAACTGCTCCATAGAGACCGCGGCCTGCTGCCGGGGCTGTCATAATTACGGTACCAGCCGGGAGATATGGAACGATCTGACCGCTTTCGTCCTCGTAGGTCTCGTCGTAAGTGATAAGTTTTACCATGTGGCCGTCTACGTTCAGGATAGCAAAGCAGCAAGCGCCCTCCGGTAAATTCATAGGCTCGATAGTTCCGAGCATAATGCTGCGGTTGTCGAGATATTTCTGGATTGTAGGATCCTGCAGCGCGATCTTTGAAACTCCTCGGGCCATTACGCACTCAGTAGCAGGGAGCCCGTTCTTTGTGAGCATGTAGATCATTTCAGAAAGATCTCCGTAAATGTCGGCGCCGGTTGCGTTCCATTTTACTGCCGGTGTGTACTTCGCCGGGTTGGCTGCTTCATCGTAGAAACGGATCTCGTACTCCTCATAGTCTCCGCTGCCGTACTTATCAGCGTAGTGTCTCAGCACATAGCCGTTGTTGAGCATACACTGGGCCGCCATATACTCCTCGCGTCCTGAGATCATTGTGTCGAACTCTGTCAGGTCTCTGTTGAGGATCTGGGCCTGTCTCTGCTGAGGCGTTACGTTCTGGAAGAGCTGCTCGCCGAACCCTTTCTTGTTGAGGTCGTCAATGGTGAGCGGTCTCTGCGGAGCGATAAACGGCGGCACATAGCTGAAGGTTTTGTAACCCTCGCGCTCGATAGTGATACCACCCTTTCGAGGCATTACGCAGGGCGCGATCTTCTTGCTTCCGTTTCTGTACTCGACAAGGACCTCCTCACCCGGGAAAATGTCCTCAGACACTCCGTTGACCGGTGCGGTAGTAGGGAAGTAGCGATCTCTTAAAAATGTTCTGTGTGTAGGCATTGCCTGAATTGCCGCCAGCATAGTGACGGTTCTGTAAATTAACGGTGTAGGCATTTCGATTGTCCTCCTTTTCTTACATAGCAGAGTCGAGGAAAATGCCACCGTTGCGGAGCGCTGCCTCGTCTGCTTCTGTGATAGTGTAGTCGTCGTCAACGATAAGGGCCTCTCTGTTGAAATGGCCGGATCTGTACGCTGTTGTAAATGCGTCGGCGCTTGTTGCGTCTACCTCGTCGCAGAGAACGCCGAACGGTGTGAGTGTCTCACTGTCTCCGGCTGCTGTGCCGAGAATAACGCATTTTTTTGTTTTGCTGCTCATTGCAACGACTGTGCCGCGCGCGAGAACTCCTTCTCCGCTCGCGATTGTGACGCCCACGGCGTCAACCGGGAACTTGCCGTCAATAAAAAGATTGTCAGCGTCGCAAGCTCCAATTTTCTGATCTGCTCTCATTGTGATACCCTCCTTATTTTGTTGGTGTTGTAGGTGCCGGAACTGCGCCACCGTTAGCGATCATAGCAGCGAGCTGGGCTACCTGAGCGTTTTCGTCGGTTGCCTGATCCTTTGGTGCAGGTGCTCCTGAGTTCGGTGTCGTGCCGACTCCGGCTGCTCCAGAGGCGGTAAAGTCGTCGGCGCTGTTCTGAATGTGCTGAGCTCCGAGCTGGGCCTGCTTTTTCATAGCCTTAAAAGCAAGCTCCTGAGCCGAGCAGGCTGTCGGTCCGTACTTGGCTTCTTTGATAAGCTCAGGATCTCCGACTGTTGCCTCGATCGTCTCGATTTCCTGCAGTCTGGAACGCTCGGCGGTTACGGCTTCGCTTGCCGCTGCCTCGCGGGCTGCGTTCTCAATCTGTGCTACGACGTCAGGGTACTGCTGTCTTAATTCTTCTGGTGTCATTTTGGTGTTACCTCCTTTTGGTTTATTTGTTGAAACGCTCTGAGTCGGAGCTGTTGGCTTCGGTGCAGGCGTTTTAACGCTGTTAATAATTGGCACATTGCCCGGGAAATTGCGAAAACCTTTGAGAGAGTGCAGCACTCCGTTGACGATGATCTCGTCTTTTTCGGCACTCATGCACATGCTTGTCTCGCAGCCCTCGCGGATTGAGGTGCAAAAACCGTTTTCGACAGCCTCGCGGCCGGTGTACCATGTTTCCTTCGCCATGATCTGTCGGATCTTCTCAGTTCCGAGGCCGGTTGCGGCGTCGTATGTTTCGGCTGCTGCCTTGTTGGCTGCTTCGAGTCTCTTGTTTACCTCGAGCAGGGCCTTGTGGTTGTAATTCCCCACAAGCGTGAGCAGGGCCTCGTGTACCATGAAAAGGGCGCCCTCGGCGATTTCGCGAGTTTTGCAACCCATAGCAATGATAGTGGCGGCACTGGCCGCAATTCCGTCGATAACTGCAACGGTGTCACCGTTTAACTCTTTGAGTCTGTTGCAAATTCCGAGCGCGGTGTATAAGTCGCCGCCTACGGAGTTAATTCGCACGGTGATTTTTGCCTTGTCCTTGACCTGAGCCAGATCCTCGAGAAAGCCTTCCGGTGTGATGTATAAGCCCTCGACCGGTTCACCGGTCCACCAGTCTGTCGGTCTCTGGCTCACAACTTCACCGTACATGGTGATCTCGGCCTCCTCGTCGCTTACGTCGACGATGTTCCAGAACTTCTGGGCTGCGCCGGCGGGTGGAGCTGCGGGGCCATTAAGAACTCGCAGCGGGATTGTCTGCTTTTGCATGTTGTTGATCCTCCTTTAATGAATTTTGAAGTATAAGAGAGGCGATAGCCTGAGTAGCCTCAGCCTGAGCCTCCGGGGTGGTGCCGTTAGCTTCCGCGATCATTTCGTTTTCGCGTTTTAGCTGGTTCATGTTGGCTTCCCACTGACCGCCATTCAAGCGGATCGTACTCTGTTCGTGGGTGCTGTACCCGTGCTGGTTTGCAAGGATCTCGGCGCTGATTTCTTTCGTAGGATCGAGCTGTCCCTGAGACGGTCCGATCCAGTCACTCCCGAGCCATGCTGCACGAATGAGCGGATCACTGAAAAAGCCGGGCGCCTGAATACGTCCGAGAGCTACGGCCTCAGAGAGCCAGATCTCGTAAATGGGTTTACAAAAGTCATTAGCAAACCACTCCCGGCGCATTTTGAACGCTTTCCACGCTTCCAGCAGCGCGGCTCTACTTGCTGAGTACGAGGCGTTGAATGATTTCAGGAGCAGATCGGCAGGGATCTCCAGCGCGGCGCCACATTGTTCGCAGAGCGCTCTAATAAAAGCAGAAAAACCGCTTGCCGGTCTTGTCGGTGCTGCGAACTTGATATCTTCTCCCGGCTTCATTACGTTAATCGTTCCGGGGCCCATTTCGTAATCGTCAGGATCCGAAGGCTCTATCTCTGAGCCGTTTACTTCATTGAACGGCATTTCATCTGCGCCGGTGTCGGTTGTAACAAAGGCCGTGAAAAAGCTCTCGACAAGGGCGGCCATGAGCTCGCCCTCTGTGTAGCGTCTCATTTGCAGGAGCGGTTCAATGATCTGCGCCAGATATGTGACGCCTCTGTATTGCTCAGGTCTTTCGGACTCCATGACATGCAGGACATTAGGGAGCCCGGTCTTTTCACCGTATGCCTCGACTCTGGTCCATTCGGTTTCGGCCGCTGCGATAATGTGCGGGTAAGTGTTGCGGAAATAATACGCTTGTATCATTCCGCTGTCGTTAATCTCCACGCCGTCAAAGATCCGGTTCCCGTTTTTGGCCTTGCCTTCGGTGGAAAAGCAGTAGTACCCCGAGTTAATCAGTGGAGTGCTGCACCGGTCAGCCTCTACGAGCTGGATCCTGAGAGAATACGGGCACATAGGAGTCGGATCGACTCGCTTAATAAGTCCGAACACATCGCCACTCATTAGCCAGCTCATAAGCGCGAGCTGCTGCATGGCGTAATAGTCATTTACTCCGGTAGCGTCGCAGGCGTTTTTCTTTTCGGCCCAGATCTTGAACTCGGCCTCTGTTTTTTTCTGCCATTCCTTTGCGGCTTCCTGAGACATTCCCAGACGCTCGGCGTCTATGCGGCTATTTAATTTCAAGCCGCAGCCTATGACGTTTGTGCGGTTGGTCTTAATGGCAGAAGTAGCAACCGGCGCGGCCATATACAGCATACGAGCGCGCTGCCTTAGCGTGTCATTGTTGTGGTCTATATCCCATTGAGGGGAGGAGCTGCTGGCCTTGAAACTTTTCAGCGCCTTTTTCTTCCAGCTTGCGCCGGCCTCTGAATATCCATAGTTTGAAGCTCGCGGGGCTGCTGATCCCGGACGGGCTTCGGGTGTTGCCGCCTGAGCAGGTGGCCCTTGTGTTTTGCTTGGAGTTATTTGCTGCATGGTTTTCGCCTCCTTACCAGTCGCGAGGGACGACTCCGACGGCCCTGCGCTGCGATTTGTTTTCGAGCGACGCGATCTCGTCCTCCATTTCCTTGATTGCATTGCGGATAGCTGAGAGATCTGTCTGGTATCTGGTGGCGTTTCGTGTTCCTATACCATAGGACTGAACGCCACCGCTGAGCATTTCCTCCTCGCGCTTATAGTAAAGCTCGAGGCGAGTCTTTAATTTGCTGATTTTTTCAGCCTTTTGTTGCTGTCTCATGGTTCACCTCCTTACCAGTCGTCGTACAGCTTCGAGCCGCTGGAGCGTTTTTTCTTTTCTTTTTTCTCGACGGTTTTCAGCGGTTGGCCTTTGAGGCGCCTTTCTACTGCCGTGAGATCTGGATCCAGTATTCTGAAGGCTGCCATTGCATAGTTGCGGCAGTCGAGAGCCTCGTTGCGGTTATGTCCCGGCAGCTTCTCCCATTGCCATTTGTCGCCGCGTCTGGTTCGGACGAGCGACAGCTTTTCAGATAGCAAGCCAGAAAAGAAAAGAGAGTCATAACCGCGATCCTCTCCGAGTGGAAAGTGGCAGTATTTGGCTCCCTTTTCTTGCACCTTAATAGCGTTCATTATTTTACTTTTTCCAGCGTCTACTCCCAGAGTGTAGAGCCAGCACTTGCCGATCAGTTTACCGTCTATGACGATCTTCACCTTTGAAGGTGGGGCGGTGTACGGTATGCCGTCGCCGCCTTTTCCTTTTATGGCAAAAACGCGCTTGTTTTGTCTGGCCTTGCACTCGGCGTATACCTCCTGCGTAAAGTGGCCGCCGGAGTCCACGCATGTGAATGATACCTTCAGGCCCTTGCCATTCTTGAAGCGGTAAACATGGTCGATCACATCGTCGAGTCGAGCCCATACCTCTGAGGTATCAGGCCGGCCGTTGATAATTCCCTTTTTTATGCCCCACGTTTCGCCGTAGAGTCCATGCCCGACCACTTCATACTCGAGGCGGTTGTCCTGAGTGTCAACTCCGACGGTCAGCACCAGAACGTCGTCAGGGAGCTCGGCGTCGTATTGTTCGCGCCGGCTGAGCATTGCGTCCTCGTCCTCTAAATCTCCGCGATCCTCCCATAACTCACCGAGTAGGGTGTTGAATACAACCTTCAATTTTTCAGGATCGCCCTGAGCTTCGAGGAACTTCGTGACGATTTTCTCCCACGGAGTCCACGGAGACGAAAAAGCGTTAAGCCAGAAAGAGCGGTGCCCTTTTAGGTATGCGTCCGGGTTCTCGGCGATCCATTTCGCCGGCTGCTTTTTCATGGTTGCTTCTGTCTGAATACAGCCGCAGCTCGGGCACACCCATGTTATCGACTTGACCTTGTAGGTCTTTTTATTTCGTACCTTTTTGACTTCATGCTCAAAATGGATATTGTCGAAAACAATATTGTGATACTCCCCGCAATCCGGGCACTTATGACACCAGCGCTCCTGAGTACCGGCGAAAAATCCGTTCTCAATGTTGCTGGCTCCCTTAATCGTCGGGGTTGATACCTCGATCGACTTCGCGTTGTAGAAGGTTGTCTGTCTCGCTTCTGCAAGAGCCCACGGATCGCCCTCAGTTCCTGCGCTGGACGCCCAGCGGTCGCGCTCGTCTCCGATGATGTAGCGGGCCGGAGTAGAAGCGAGGGCGCTCGGACTGTTGGAACCGGTGATCGTCAACATGCCGCCCGGGAAAGATTTCTGCAATATTGTATTGCCGGAGTCTCTCGTTTTGACGTCTGAGACCTTTTTCCTCAGCGGCTTCGAGTCTCTTATCATCGGAGCAATACGCAAGCGCGAGAACTTCCGGGCGTCGTCGAGAGTAGGTTGCACATAAATCGTAGATCCCGGATCCTGATCTATTATGTAGCCGATTATATTGAGCTCTACCTCAGATTTTCCAACCTGAGAGGCAGCTACAACGGTTAGCTTGTTGACTTTGGGATCCGTGAAGGCGTCCATTATGTCGACAAGGTACGGTGTTCGCTCATTCCTCCACGGGCCTGCCTCTGCTGAGCTTTCAGGAGATAAGCGGCGGTTTTTCTCAGCCCACTGGGACACTGTGAGGCGCTCGGGTGGTTTGAAATTCTTAACAGCTCGAACGAACGTATTGTTTAAGCTGTCAATTTCATTCTGCCTGCTCATTGTCCTCGATCATAGCCCAGCCTTGCCGATCCTTTACCCGCTTTTTATACTCCTCTGGATCGTAGTGGTACTGGGAGAGTGACAGAAGGATCTCGTTTACCTCCTCTTGTATTCTGGCAGAAGTTTCGGCCGGACTTGCAAGCTCCGCGGTATCAACCGCAAGCCGTCCCGGCATAGCCATTAACATGCTGCGGATATTAAAAACGAGGTCCGTCGTGATAGCTTCGACGTCCTCAGCTCTGTGCATTGTGCCCTCGAGTTCCGCGAGCTGGAGCTCTGCGACTCTGGCCTTTGCGCTTTTTATATCTACCTCAGCCTGCAGCTTGTCGGTCTCTAACTTATCGTTTTGAGCTGACGCTTTGCGATCGAGCTGCGTGCGCAGGTATTTGATGTAGTCCTTCGTTGCCTCGCCGACATTGTACCGGCGGCCTGCCGGTGTATCGTGAGTTTTCAGAACTCCGTCTTGTGTGAGCTGCTGGATCCTCCGGGCAGTCAGCTCAAACAGTTCGGCCATTTTGGTTGTCGGCCAGTAGCCCGGAGTCTCGGCCGGTTTTTCTTTTCGTGGTGTTGCCATGCCTTGCCTCCTTCCCGGCGTAACGAAACGGCCTAAAATTTTTCTATGAGTCTAGCAAGTTTTTGGGCTCGCAAGCACCGCAGGGAAAAAATTCGCTCAGAAGAACCTATTGAAAATTTTTTATTTTCTTTTGCCGGGTGCCCGGCGTTCGCGTTCTTTTTTCGCTTGCGTTTCTCTGCGGTGTTGGTGCGCCGACTCGGCGCGCGAGTGGTGACTTGCCTCGGCTTGCCCGGGCCTGCTGCCGGGGCTGCGCCTCTGGTGTGGCGTGGCCTTTGGGTGTGGTCCATGTCCGGGCCAGCTTGCCGCGCCTGATGTGGTGGCTCAGTCTTAGAGTGCTGAGCATATAGAAAGAGGCCAGCCGCTCGCATGGTGTGGAGTGGTGGCCTCTGGTTCTCTGGTGGTGTATGGTGCCCGTGTGGCTGCGTGTGTACCCCGTAGAGCTCACCCCTGAGCTTTGGCGAGCATTTGCTTGACGTGGTTCTCCAGTCGCTTGCTGAGGCCCTCGTCAATGTTCTGCTGTATGAGTGGCTGCACCTTTTCGTTTTCAATCATCTGCGGCACACTCAATGTCTTTATGCTCTTGATAGGGTAGCGGCTTTCGCTTTCCCTCTGGAATGGTATCTGTGTAGAGCCCTCGCCTCCTGAGCTGGAAAGGAATACGCCGGCCGGCAGGTTCTTCCGCTGGCCCTTGAATACTTCCTGACTTACTCGGTATGGCTTCGGCTTCCGCTGGGTGGGCTTCATTTTGAAATGCGTCGGAGTCAGGACTCGGCCCTTGTATGTTAATACAACGGACTCGACGAGGTTGCCCTCGACTTTGAGCTGGCCGCCGCCTTTTCCTTTGCCGTCAAGCGCCGCCTTTACGTCAGCCTTCTTGATAGCGTAAACCTCGCACACGGCAGCAGATACCCACGCCTGCGCTCGGCTCTTTGCGTCTGAGGTGCATTTCTTTATTACCTTTTCAGCGTCTACCCCTGCAATATTGTCCAGCGTTTTGACGAGCTCCTCATAATTTGACAGCATACAAGTGGTTGTTCCTCTGGTGGCTGCCATGTGTGATCGCCTCCTCTCAGCCTGAAAACGGCAGCAAAAAACCGCCCGATTTTCTCGCGCGGTTTCTTTACCCATTTATTGCATTGTAAAAATTATAACACGGCTCAATTTCAAAGTAAATTGCATCTTTTTTGCACCGGTAAATTGCACGCTCAGCCTGCTGCCGGCGGCGGCTAATCAATGGCGGCCGTGCCATATAAACGGACGGAGAGGCTCTTAATAAGGCGCTGGCGGTTCCTCCAGACGGTTGTCGCGTCGCAGCCCAGTGACTCAGCAATGGCCTCGTTGTCAAGTCCCTCGAAGTAGCGGCCGCTTACTGACTCATAATACGGATCTGGTTTGATGATTTCGAGAGCCTCCTCGAGAACATCGACTTCGTGCTGATCCGACTCAATGCAGGCCTGCTTGTCTTTGATAATGGCCTCGAGAGCCTCCTCTGGATCCATGCGGGTGCTACTCTTTGAAAATCTGGTGATCGACTTGCTTCTCGCTGGGGTTCCGTAGGTTCTCAGCTCCTCGATCTTTTCCTCGTCGTCCTTAATCTTGACCTTCAGCACCGGGAGGGCATAGAGACGAGCCTCGGTGTTTTTAAACGCTGCCTTTGCGTTCTGCGGCTGCTGCAACGGCTTGTATGCGTCTGAGACTGCTGCCGCGGTTTTTTTCGCCACCTCGTCTATGTAGCTTTTGATCTCTGGCGGTATGCTTGGTTTTTTCTGTTTTGCCATTTATTCATATTCTCCTTCCTTGTATTCTGAGCTTATGCCTACATCGTCGAAAATCTCGGCGTATACTGCCGGATCTGCCGGGGCACCGTCTCTTATGAGCTGGATCTGGTCCTTGTTGCCGGTGATCCTGAAATATCGCTTTACAATTACGTCGGTATAGCCCGGCGTTAATTCCATGAGATAGGCGGTGTGGCCGGTCTTTTCTGCTGCCGCGAGAGTGGTCCCGCTGCCTCCGAACGGATCGTAAACCGTTTTTACAAAATCCATGTTGTCGAGTATCATTTCCATAAGCTCGACTGGCTTCTGTGTCGGGTGTAACTCATTCCCGGACCTGCTGCACCTCAAAACATTGCCGTAACCTTTGTGGCCGTCGAATTTCGCCTTGCCTCTGCTGCCGAACAGACAGAGCTCGTGCTGGCTTCTCCAGCCGACGCCCATGCCGGGTGTCTCTTTGTCCCATACGATCATCGAACGGACTCCGAAGCCTGATTTTTCGATTATGTCATACAAATAGATCCACATGCGCCAGTCGGTGAACACATAAGCAAATAGAGGAGTGATACCCTCGAAGGCTGCGGTTAATAATTTAATATAACCGCGGGTGCTGAGTATGTCGTTTGCAATCTTCGGCGCGTCTGTCTGGCCTTTTCTTACGGTTCCGATACTTCCGGTAGACTTTCCGCTCTCTTGGTGGCCTCCGCTGCAATACGGTGGATCTGTGAGCATGAGTTCCGGTTCTGCTCCCGCCAGCAGCTCCTCGCGGTCCTTTGTGTTGGTGGAGTTTCCGCACATGAGTCTATGGCGGCCGAGGATCCACACGTCCCCCAGCTTGCTGACTGGTTCCTCCGGCGGTGGGAGTACGGTGTCGTCGTCTGCTTCCTCCTTGTCGTGGTCCGCTTCGCATAGAGCTGTCGCAAGTTCCTGATAGAATGACTCCTCGTAGCCGGTCATTTCAAACGGGATCGCCCCGGTGTCTACCGCCTCAAAAGCCTCGGCCAGTTTCACGCTGTCGATTTCCGCAAGCTCCGCGATCCGGTTGTCTGCCATGAGGTCGGCCAGTTCCTCCTCCTCGCTGGCATAGTTCTGATAGTCGACTGGAGCCTCTTTGAATTTTCCATACTTTGCCGCCGCGAGTCTGCCGTGGCCCTTTACGATCAGGCCCGATCGGGTGCTCACGGTGATCGGCTGCCTCCAGCCGGTTGCCTTGACGATAGCAGCGAGGGCTCTGATCTGATCGTCCGGGTGCTTATTCGGGTTTAGAGGGTTTTCTCTGAGTTCCTTTATCGGCACAATTTTGTCATGTGCGCAAAAAACCGGCCGGCCGTCTGCGAACGCTTTCGGCTCAGCACTGGTTGTGTAGTCCATGTCGTTGATCTGTATCTCCTGACGGTTGGCCTTCGTCTTTGTCTGGGTGATTTCGAGCGTTTTCTTTGATTTCGCCACTTAATCGCCTCCCTTCTGGTTTTCTTCTGGTTCCTGAGCTCCAAAACGAGCGATCGCGAGCTCGTTGTATTTGCTGTAAATAGCCTCGAAGGCTTTTTTCCATTCCGGCCCGTGTTCGTCGCCTACGGTTACGATATGAGCCAGCTCGTGCGCCAGTATCTCCGGGACTGCCTCTGCCGGGATATGTCCGGCCACCTCTATGAGCGGGAGAGTGCCGTCGTCCGGAAATGTGGTACAACCGACCATTTCTGTGCCGTCCTCTGTGGTGATTTTATCAACCAGTATGGCCTCGTATTCCGTGCCCGGGTAAATTTCAGCAAAAGCCTGAGCCACGAGGCTGCTCGGATCGTTTAAGAATGGGCTTTTTAATAATTCCATGAATAACCTCCTGCAATATGCGGGAGGGCAGCAGGGCCCTCCCTTGATGATTCCGACATTTATGTCGGTGACATTATGCAATGATTGTGATCTTGTCTCTGTCCGGTATGTCTTTGAGTGCTTCCGTGAGGTACGCCTTGACATTTGCCACCGCCTGAGACTTCCAGACGCCACCGTCAGCAGCCACGAGCTTGAATACCGGAGCGCCGCCTCTGCCTTCGCTTACTCTGAAAACAAAGTCGCTGGCCGGCTGCTCAACTTCCAAAAATGTGCGGTACGGGATCAGGTTTACCGGGTTCGGCACGAGTACGTTGTCCTTCGTGGTTATTCCGGTTTTCATAACTGCCTGCTGGGTTGTGCCGTTGTCTGAGAAGGTAGCCTCCTGAGTGTTCACGATATTGCTTGCCAGCATGGTGACAGCTTCGCGGTCGTCGCTTTCCTTGAAGCATGACTGCATAGAAACGAGAAAGCTCTCCTGATCGTATTCTCTGCCATATTCAAAACGAGGCAGCAGGGCATTGACCTCGAAAAGCGTCTCACGGTCGCGCTCAGCAAGCAGGCCAGAGTATAAAAGCACCTTTGTTTCGTTCACTACCTGAATAATCATACGATCGCGCAATTCTTCGCGGTTTTCTTTGATGTAGTCCACCAGTGAGGTGAGAGTGGTTGCGGAGATAGGCGCCGCCTTTTCCGGTGCGTCATATCTTACGAGATCCTTCGTGCAGTATGTCTTGCCGTTAATCTCGACCGTTTTCGGATCCTCGGCTTTTACTGCCAGTCCGGTGATATATGCGATAGCTTCCTTTATTCCTTCCATTGTTTCGTCCTCCTTATGCGTTTACGGCCTTTGGGCCCATTGTAATGACTTTGTGCTGGTTGCTTTTCGGCTGTTCTGTGGTTGTTGGTTGGTCGACCGGTGGGCGACCGTTCTCAAATACCTCGCCCGTCTCAGGATCGAAGTCTCTGCCCGGTACGAGTTCGCCTGCTGCCGCCTCTGCCTTTTCCTGCTCCTGATCGGTCGGAACCTCTGCTGGCTTTTTATTTCTGTTTTTCAGGTCCAGAGGCTTGCCGGTAGGTGCTGGCTGCTGTTCTTCGGCGCCTGCTGCCGGCTGTGTCTCATTAGCAGCGGGAGTGGTAGCCTGAGCCGGTTCTGCTGGCTGTTCCTGAGCCTGCAGATCGTTAAATGACATTTGGCCGCGGATCTGGCCGTCATATTCTGCGATCTCGATCTGGCCGGTTCTCATATTTATGCCCATAATCATTTGAGTGTCGATTGCTTCGGTTGCTGCGAGCTTGGTCGTGACAGCGATCTGGGTGCTTACGAGCTGTCTCGTTTTGTTCGGTGCAAATTTGAGCGTGATCTGGATCTGCCTCTTGGTGGTTGCCTCTGTGTTCGGGTTCTGAATGTTCTCGGCCACCTGCATGAGTGCCTCGTTGAGCTTTTCAGCAAAAGCACCGCCGGCGAGAGTTTCGAGGTTGATGTTACTCTGTACGCTTGTTTTCTTCATTTTCTGGATCCTCCTTCTTGGTCTTGGAATTGTTCAGCTCGTCAATGCGAAGGCTGAGCTGATAGGTCGCATAAGCTACCATGTGGAGCTCTGCGGCTTTCTTTTTGGCGTCTTTGTGGGTTACTACGGTTCCGATTGCTGACAAAATCAGGAAAACGGCCCATAATGCACACACGACGGCGCCGAGCGTGATTTCTGCTGCGGTCATTTCTTCTTTTCACCTCCTCCCGGTGTGTTTGCGGCCCTGAGAGCGCACTCGGTACAAACTCCAGCGGCTCCCGCTGCCTTTACTTGACGCGCAAGCTCTGGCTCCCAGCACTCCCGGCCGCAGCTCGGGCATGTGACGAGGCGCCAGTCTGGGTGCTTGCTTGCGTCTGGTATATTGGAGCGGAGCGGAAGGCATATAAGCCCGCCGTCTCCGGGTTTCCACGGTTTTATTGTTATGTTCATGTTATGCCTCCCAGTTCCAGAGCCCCTGCTGGCCTTTGACTTTTATGGGCTCTGGCAGTTCTTTGATGTTTCTCAGCTCCCATGCGTAACGGCCGAGAGAATAATCTCCGAGAGCCTTTTCGGTGTCAGGCAGAGTAGAGAGGTATTCTTCCGTTATGAGGTGGCACGCCACAAGCTCAGCCGTTGCAATTATTTCTCCGTAATTGAAATATGTCAGGAGCTCACCGTTTGCCATGCTTGCTTTTTCCAGCTTCTCAACCATGAGTCCGAAGGCTTTTTCTGACAGAAGCGGTACGACTTGGCGTATTGGCTTGACTGCTGCATGGATCGCAATCGGTCCTCTGTATTTTGTGGCCCAGCTTCTTGTCTCGTTATGTTTTACGCCGGCGGCTATAAATTCGGCCCACGGCTGCCATATTGTTATTGCTTTCATTTAGGCTCCTTTCTAAAAGCAAAATGTTAGTTGTCCCGTTTCGTCTGCTTGCGTATTCATTGGAATAACAAAGCCTTCCCAGTGCTCATAGGCGTGCCCGGTCAGACACTCAGCCGCTAAAATCAGCACATTTATGTCGCTGGCGTTTTTCATCCATGCGTATTCTTTCACATGCCGTTTTATTTGTTCCAGCAACGGGAGCAGGCCGTCGGCTTCGGCTGCTTTTTCAACGAGCCGAGCCCAGTCCTTGATCTCATATACTCCGCTGGGCGTTTTGTACGTTTCCCTGCCTTCTGTGATTTTTCTCCCGTTCTTATCCTTTCCGACCACCGTTGCCGTGAACATTCTCGAAGATAGTCTGGTGTAGTTCTCGATCATCTAGGCTCCTTTCTGGATAGCTGAGGCGCTCCAGTTCTTCGTGAAGGCCTCCGTGCTCTGATAAGGGCAAAAGAGCTGGCCGTCTCTGGTTTTCACCTCGAAGCGTCCACGGCTGCGGATATATCTCACGATCAGTTCGTAACGCTGGCCGGTGACAAATCCCATTGATCCGGTTGTCCCGGTGAATGTCGCAATAATCTGGAGCGATCCGGTTTTACTCTTTGGGTTTTTCAAATCATTAAGCGCGCGTGTCAGCATTGTGCGTTCCTCCCTTTGTCTTTTTCAAAAATTCCAGCGTACCCAGATGATTGAGGCCGATCTCATAGTCTTGGATCTCGCTGCGTTTCAAGTGCTTGTGGCCGTATATGTCCTTCATATCTCGCCAGACGCTCCACGGTATGCGGTAGAACTGCTCAAACTTGAAGCTCACGAGCACGAAGCAGCTCGCGCCCATTTTCTCGTAGTTCTCCAGCAGCTCAGCCTGCCGATCGCTCACGGCAGAGGCTTCGATCTTGTCGGCGTCTGTATGTTTGGCCTCGAAGGCAATGCACCGGCCGCCGTTGAGTATTCCCTTGTAGTCGTTCTGGGCTTTCTTGGTGAAAACCGCGACATATTGGCCGCGTCTGCGATCTCCGTATGGTTTCAGTGGCCGCATAGGCTCCGGCGTTTTCTCAATGTCCGCAATATTCTGGGAGCGGTAGTAGTTGCACGCTGCGGAGATCATATTCTCGAAGCGTTCCCCGGCGTATTTAGCACGGCGGCCCTGCTGCCTGCGCTCATACTCGATATTTCTCTCGGCTTCGCATGGTGTAGGATCCGGGTAGCCCTCTGAATTTCGTCCGTTACTCATATCACGCACCCCCTCTCAACATTGAGGTGCCATTTTTCAGACTGTTCGCAATCATTTCGCCGAGTTCTGAGGCCTCCGTCGGATCTATGTTGATATGAACCGCAGTAACCTCTCTGAGACTCTTGCCGGCCTCTGCGAGTAGTGGAGCGGCAGCAGGCTGATCGGCGTATGCAGCAGCGGCAGAGACGGCGTGTTTTCTCAGAGGTCTGCGCTGTGTTACTGCTGCATGATTGTAGATCTCCAGCACGTTCTCGATAAATTCCGGCGGGCCGAAAACTTGGATCTCAATGTCGAGCACTCCGGCGAGCTGGATCTCGTCATACATTCCTGCAGATACCTTGCAGCCGTAAACTCTGATAAGCTGGCAATGTCTGAGGAGCTGGAGCCCGCAGCGCAGGCCGAGCTTTCTTTCCTCTGGGTTGGTGTCGTCCACAAACTGCGTAAAATACACATGAGGGGCGAGTGGCAGCAGGCCGTCATTCATTGCCTCGCGGCAGTATTCCCGCGCCTTGATGATGTTTTTCTCATAGTCACCGCGACACGGTGAGCAAATATAAGTTAATTTCATTCGGTGTCCTCCTAACATGGACCGCCGTCGCTGCCTTTGAACGCTCCCGCAGGAAAGTCCCAGAGCTCTGACGGGGTGGTAATTTCGTCTACTGTAAATTTTCCGCTTATAATCTGCCGGATCGCCTCGACTGCTGCATGGCAGACACAACTCTCAGCGTCTCCGACGTATTCCTCTAAGTCCTTTTTATTGTCGAGAGTGAAGCCCAGACGCTCCTCGTCGTTTTTCACCGCCTCAAATTCTTCGGGGAATAGCTCACGGATCCCGGCCCAGTGCCTCGGTAGTGAAAAAATGCACATCATACACGAGCACCGGTTCCAGCCAGCAGAGTAGCAAGGGTGGGGCGTCGTTCGGTTCCTCTTTATCACTTCCCAGACGTCCCGCTCTGAATAATCAATAACAGCCCTCCACTGGTGTACGAGTCTATGAGCCTTTGCGGTGGCGTTTGACCGGTGGATCTCCATTTCGTTGTACTTTGAGCGCCCGGAGCTTTCGCCTCGGCGTTCTCCAGATACGATCAGGATCTTTTTATCCTTGCTGATTGTTTCGAGGTTCCTGATCGTCGCGGCGGCTACGTCTATTTTCAAGTAACCACTGCACCAGCGGCGCATTAAGTCGCCAGCTTTTGCCGGGAACTTCATGCGGTAGCCGTATGACTTTAGCTCCTCAAATTCCTCCTCTGTAAAATCGTCGGCCAGTTGTTCGCGGAGTTCTTGACTTCTGATCTGCTGTTTTGACTGGCTGCAGGTTTTGACTTCTCCGTCCTGCATGTACCGGATCGGATAGCTTGCGCCGACTCTGTAAACTTCGCCCCAGAAGCCTTGATCCCTCCAGCTAACCCGGAGTGTTACCTTTTCACGTTCTGCGAAGGCTTTTACATATTCCTGAGTACAAGGCCAGTCCATGCGGCGCTCTTTGTTCTTTCCGTCAATGTCATGGTGCCATAGCTCGATCTTGTTTTTCGGGACGCCCAGCTCTAAAAGTTTGAAATATGCAGCCGTCGAGTCTTTGCCTCCAGAAAACAGAACGATTACAAGGTCGTATTCCTCCAGTGGCAGCAGTTCGGGTAAATAGATTTTTTTCTCGTAGTCTGTGGCGTGCTTTCCGTCGATGTTTGGTTTTATTCTTTTACCGGTGCCATAAGAACGATCCGAGAGTTTTCCCCATATTACGGGGGTGTCTCGACTGCACTCGGTATCTTTTATGTATTCCGGCATTTGATACCTCCTAAATGATTTTTATTGTCTGCCTCCTTATCTGCTGCGCCAGCTCTGTCCCTCCATGACGAGCGCCTCGCACATTTCTCGCAGCCGGTCCACAGTGGCCCTCGCTGTCATGTCGTCCCCATTCTGAGGAGTGAGGCGTTTCTCCAGCTCGGTGTCTGTGTAGTTGCTTGTTACAATCGTTGGCTTGTAGCCTTCGTAGCGGGCGTTTATGATCGCGTAGATCTTCGAGACGCCCCAATCTGTCGGCGGCTCTTTCCCCATATCGTCGATAATGAGGAGCGGGACCGTTTCGTAAACTCTCAGGATCTCACCCTCTGAGATTTCGCGCTTGTCGTATGTAGCCTTGATTCTTGCCAGCATGTCGATCATTGTCATGCAAATAACCGGCCGGCCTCTCTGGATCAGGTCGTTGGCAATAGCAGCAGCGAGGTGAGTCTTTCCGACGCCTATGTCGCCCAGTATGAAAAGCCCGTTTTTCTTCTGGCCCATATTGTCAAAATTCTGGGCGTATCGTATGGCCGTTTCTTTCGCTTTGGCTGTTCTCTCGTCCGGGGTGAGGTAATTGCTGAAGGTTCGCTCTAAAAAGCGGCCCCTCATTCCTGAGTCACATCTGAGACGTGACACCCGGCGTCTGATTTCGTCCTCGGCTTTCCGTTTTTCTTCCTGCTCTTGTTCGAGCCGTTCCTTTTCTCTTGCCTCGACCGCTCCCAGGCAGTTGCAAGGAATAGCGGTGGGGATCCAGAAGATCCGGTCGCCCATGTTGCTGAGTTCTTTGCCTCTGTGATACCGGAGCTTTCCGCAATATTCACACGGCACCGGCTTCGGTGGTGGTTCCGGCCAGTCTCTTTCCTCGTTGCTGTAAAACCAGCCGTCACTCGGCTGCTGTGAAGCCGGTGAGCTTGTAGCGTGATCCGCTTGGTAGTTCGTTGCCATTGTCCGGGCCTCCTTTGTCGTCATATTTGCCTTCCAGCACTTTACACATGTTTGTCGGTTTCATTATCCAGTCGAAGTCGGCCCGCCAGTTGCGATCGTTTTCGCCTTTCATAAAGCTGCTTGCCTCGGTTTTTCTGAATAGTGTCTCGAATGTCTCAATATTCGGGTAGGTTTTAAATCTTGCGGCCACTGCCTTGCGTCTGGCTCCGTCAATCTTCTGGATCTTCGAGAAGCTGACGCAAATCTCGTTGTATAACTGCATGATTTTCACATACGGAGTCGGATCTGATTTAGCAGGCGCCGCTGCTTCGTGCTCTGGAGGAGCACTTAAAGGATCCTTTATATCTCTAGTCTTATCTACTCTAGTCTTGTCTACTCTGCCAGCGGTTGTTTGTTGGTCGTCCGGCGGTCGTCCTTCGGTCTTTTTAGCAGCCGCTCGGCGGCGTCTGGAGCGTTCCTTTTCGGCTTCGCGCTGCTGGATCAGAGTGCCTGCATATTCCTCCCAGTCGTGGATCGTGAGAGTAGCAGGATCCTCGTTGCCCTGATCCAGCAAACCCGCAGAAATAAAGGCTTGCAGCAGTTCGTCGGCGTCTCCGTCCCACTGTGCTGCGCGGGCTATATTTCGCGCGCTTATCTCCGAGACGTTGCCGTCCGGGGCATTATCGAGAGCCCAGAGCCAGAACGAAGTCAGGAGCCCGATCATGTAGGGTGGAGCTATTTCGAGAGCGTCGGCTGCGTCTAAAATTTTTCTATGCTGTCTAATTGATTGATAAATTTTCAACCATGCCACGGCGTTTCCTCCTTCCTTTTTTGGTCGTCCTTTTTCTTGGCGTGTCTTTCTGTTTTGGTCGTTTGTCGGTCGTCCGGTGGTCGTCCACCGGTTGACCGGTAGGGCAAAAATCAATTAAAAGGGAGTTGGTCGTCTGCGCCCTCCGGTATATTCATAAAACCGTCGCCACTTGCAGGACCGGTTGGAGGTTCCTGCTGGTTGCCGTTTTTATTCTTGCTTTCCGCAAACTCTGCCTCCTCAACAACAACCTCGGTAGTGTATACCTTGCGGCCCTCGCGGTCGTTGTAGCTTCCCGTCTGGATCCTGCCGGTTATTGCGATCTTTGTGCCTTGTCTCAGGTATTTCTCAGCAAATTCGGCGTTATTTCTAAAGGCAACGCACTGGATAAAGTCGGCAGTTGCTTCGCCTCCGTCTTTTCTGCCTCTGCGGTCCACGGCGAGAGTGTAGCGGGCTATCGCCATAGGCTCATTACCTTGCGTGTGTCGTACTTCGGGATCTCTGGTGAGCCTCCCCATTAAAATGACTTTGTTCACTGTCTATTTCCTCCATTCCTCAGCTCTCTGGCCGTGTCGTCCATGCGCTTGCAAATGTCGTCATACTCTGCCCGAGTCATGTCGGCTGGTTTCTTGCTGTATAAATAATTGATCCTGCCGTCTGTCTGCTCTTTGGAGAGCCCGGCGTCCTGAGCTTTCCGGTACATTCTGTCGAGCTGGGCCGCTGTGAGCTTTTTCTCGGCTCCATTCTGGCCGCTCTGAGCGGTTTTATTGCCTTGTTGGCTCTGTTGGTTGCCTGCGGCATTTCTGACCGGCTGTGAGGCTGTTTGAGCGTTTGGCTTGCCCTTCATGTCTGGATCAGTCTCGCCCATGTCAATGCTGAATTTTTCAAAAAGATAATATTTTATAGCATAGGTCCACGCGCTGCCTTTTGCTTTGGCCGGATCGTCGTTCCATGCGATTGCGTGAGTCTGGGCCTCGTCGGTGTCGTCCTCGTTGTCTGCATTGGTCCAGCGCATTGTCAGATCGGACTCATAAAGGAACATGAGGCCGCCGTGCTGCGTGTTCATGGTTTTAATTTGGGCGTTTTCCTCCTGAATAATGTCGAAGTTGACGCCGAGCTCATTCATCGTGGGAGTGATAGCTCTCCAGACGTCGTCAATCTTTGCAAACTTATAGGGAACCTCCTCGCTGTGCTGGCCCTTTTCAATCCTCGGGATCTGGCGCCGCAGTTCGATGAATTTCTCCTGCAGGCTCATTACCTCGATCGGTTTGTCCCGCCGCGTCTGGAATGAGGCAACCGGGGAGCCCGCTGCGGTTTCTTTCTGTTCTTCTTGCATGTGGTTTCTCCTCCTTATGCCGCCGCACATAGGCGGCGGGATTTATGATTTACTGAATTACGAAGCAGACCGGGACGCAAAGCTCGTCGCCGGCGTACCAGTTGCTGGAGTGCCCGTCGGCGCTGACGCCCACGCAAAGAGTCGAGTTGCCACTCCCGACAGAAGCGGTCCAGTACCAATCAGGTGATCCACCTTTTCTGTTGCACTTGATACGGTTGCGGCGGTCCTTGTAGTATTCGATCTGGCTGTATGTGCCGTCCTCTGAATAGCAGCAGTCCCCGAACAACTCCGACTCGGTAGGTAAAAAGAGGCGACAGAGTGAGCTCTCGCCGTTTTCCTGCTTACGCTCGACCTCGGCGATCACATTGCGAAGATCCTCCGGCAGATTATTGAAAACTTCCTCGTTTAAGTAGCGCTTGACGTCTGAGTCTGCGAAGCCGCCAGCGTTTCTGTTGTTCTGGTTGTAGGCAACTTCCACCGGCAGGCAGTCCTTGCTCTCGAAGCGAGCCCAGTCCGGACCCATGTCAACGACTACGAGATCCATTTCCTCACCGTCGAGGGTTTTCTCTGTGATAATGTCGCCGATCTTTAATGTGCCGCCGCCTCCTTTTATCAGGTTAGCGAGTCCTTTCCATGTTGTTTCTGTCTCTGTTGTGGTTGTCTGAATTAACTTAGGCATTTTCTTTCCCTCCGTTCTGAATTGTTGAAATAGCAAGCTCGAGAGCCTCAACCTCTGTTCTGAGCTGACTTTCTTCGTTCATGAGCTCTGTGAGTCTTTCCTTTTTAGGCTGCAAAATAGCAGTTATCTGGGCTATGGCTGGGTTTTCAGTCTGCGCCTGAGCGCTGGTTGCTTTGTTCATTTCTTCCATTGTGGTGTCCTCCTTTAATATTCCGACGTGGCTCAAAAAGTCCGTTATCGACTCAGCTACGCCGGTTGCAACGGTTGTGGTTACTGCATTGCCGAATTGCTTATAAGCCTGAGAGTCTGAGACTACCTGCTCCCAATGCTCCATAGGAAACGCCTGCAGGCGTCCGTATTCCGTTGGGGTTAGCTTTCTGACTCTGTATCGTTTTTTATCTAAAATTTTCACTTGTCTCCCCCCCCCCCCGCAAGTCGTAAGGGTAGGAGCCAGACCGTCAGGATCGTACACTCGCCGAATGGAGTCTTGCCCCTTTATATCCAGCAAGCCGATCATTTCAAGTTTTGGCATTTTCGTCCTCCTTTGATATTTCAATGACAGCAGTCATGCCTTGACGCCCGAAGCCTTTAGAGTCTCTTGCCTGAAGGCAATTTGCTGTATCGGTGAATTTCTGCAAATTGGTGGCGTAGTCCGTCACCGTTATTCCGATGTGCTCAACAGTATGTGCTGGTAGTTGTGCTTCTTGGTCAATGACCCCCCCGCCAACTCGGAGGGTTTTACCGCAGCCGTTTGGATCCAGCAGACCAGTCTCGTTGCATATCTCAGAGACAATAATGCCGTTTTCGTCGTCCTCCTCGGTTTGGATAATTACGCCGTGGAGATCCTGAGCCGTAAGCGTAAACATTGGTTCCTCGTCGTCTTTGGCTCGTCGACCGTTTTGCCTTTTCTCGATACGGTCTGGCGTAATAGTTGCATGTACTTTCCCGAGTTCCTCCAGCCTTTTGAGCGCCTGCTCGATAATTTTCTGGGCTTTTTCGTTTGGAATGTAAAATCTCTCGGGGACGTTATCGTCCAGAAAAAGCGACAGTTTGGGAACCTTTTCAGGATCTTCGTTCTGCTCTGGCATTTGCAAAACGTCCGGCAGGTCGTCTCTGGTGGCTGCTATGTAGTAGCGTTCCCGGTTCTGTGCTACATTCCAAAATTTTGAGTTGTATAATTTAACGTGGGCGATATATCCGCGCTGTTTTAATTCAGCCGCAAGCACTGGAATATACGGAGTTAAGCCTTTTACATTTTCCGCGACAAGCACGGCGGGGAGTGAGCTCGGTGCGTGTTCTCTGGTTTCATCAATCAGGCGCATTATTTCATAGAAGCACCCAGAGCGACTGGCTGCTTTATAGTTTTTAGATCCGCAGCTCGGGCAGGTTGTCTGTCCCGTGAAATTGCTCGGATCAATAGCAAAATCGCTGTCGCAATCTTGGCATTTGAGCAGTAGCCCGGCTTGCTTACCGGCAACGCTCAGATCTTGACAAGGGAACCCAAAAGCCCAAACATGAGCAAAAGGGACGTCTTGCCATGTCATTTCTTTAATATCTGCCTGCTTTACATGGTGCCCGACGTTGTGGTCGTAGCTTTGCACCGCATATTTGTCAAAGTCCCACGCCCCGGCTATTTTATAGCCAGCATTAAGGAACCCGACGCCCATGCCTCCGCAGCCGCAGAAAAAGTCGTTTACTATCGGTTGCATTTAGTCCTCCTTCTCCGCATAGAAGCGGTGGTTGTTAATTGTCATTATGTAGCGCTGCGACTCGTGGAACTTACTCGCCACAAGATCGGGATTGTAAAAGTATTTGATTGGCTCGGTGCTTGCTGTCATTCCAAAGTCAAACACATACCGAACGGCCTGCATTGCCTCCACTGACGGCTCCGGTCTTTTCTTGGAATAGGAGTAGCGGTCTGCTGCCTCTGCCGGCCGGATCCCGTCGTCCTCACATGCCTGCAGGATACACTGGCAAATTGCAATTTTACCCGCAAGCGGTTCGCCCTCGGCCTCTGCTGTGACGATCTGGGCCACCTCGTAGCGCTCGGCGTCTGTCAGTTCGTACCGGAGTTCAAAACCGGCCTCAGAGGCCCACGATCTCGCAAGCTCCTCCATATTTACCGCGTGGGGTTCTCCGTCCTCTGTCAGATATGCGAAGTAGTAGCCGTCTGGCTGTGTTTCGTCCTGAATTATGAGAGTAGTCTCCTGCGGTGTCTCTGTTGTTTCTGCTGCCGGAGCGTTTACCGGTTCTTTTTTCTTGCTGCAAGATACCAGACTCACGGTAACGGTCACAACGAGCACCAGAGCGGCGCCTGCTGCCAGTCTGGCAAGGAAAACCTCGCGGCGCCTATTGGCTTTTCTGCGTTTTCGTGCTATAATTTCTCTGTGATCTTTGAAATTATGGACGGGCTCAGGCGAGAGCACCGTCTCCTTCTTCGCGGTCACTTGGGCTGGACGTTCTGGGCGTCTGGCCCTTTTTATGTCCTCATGTGTTTGCATTGGTCTGTATGCCTCCTTTTGGTTCGTAGTTTCTCAGCTCGCAGAGGGCGAGCGTGAAGTCTTGGAAGGCGAGCTGCTTCACCAGATCGGCCACCAGCAAAACGCGATACCAGCCGGAGCGGTACGTCGCCGCGTCCTCTGGCTGCATTTCTGTGGCCCGCTCGAGCTTTCTGTCTGCATAAGACTCAGCCCGCTGCATTTCCTTGTCTGGGGCCTCTTGGCCCAGTATCTCAAAAACCGCCTCGCGGCTGTATTCTTCGGCCATGTGTTGCACGCCTCCTTTACTTTTTGTCGTTGTCTTTTCCACCTTTGTTGTTGTAGCTGATAATTACCAGCGTTACGCAAATAATCAGGGTAATAAGTACGCCGTTACTCACAAGATCCACCTCCATTCATAAGATCCGGCAGTCTGCACCCGAGTTTGTAAGACTGGGGCATGTATGTGATCTGTCTCAATTTCCGGCCGGTTATGCCGTACTTCGGGTTGTAGCCCAGAAGGTCTATGTAGTCCGTCAGGTCGTCCCGTTCTTCGCTCATGGCCTTAGTTACCTCGTAGAGCGCCAGAACGTCGTCGATCGCTCTGTGGCTGTTCTGGACTTTATCAGCGAGGCTGTAGTGCTCGATCGCGTTCGCCAGCTTGTGCGGGTATGCCGCGCGGTCCTTGTATACTGTCAGGGAGTCGAGCGCCCGGAGCTTTGGAGCTTTCGGAACCATGCCGCAGCGTTTGAACATTTCCAGAATGAAAAGCAGGTCAAACTGGATATTGTGAGCCACCAGCAGCACCTCGCTGTCACTGTGAAGCATATTGCAGAAGATCCTGCAGGCTTCGCGGTAGTCGATCCCTTTATCTGCCAGCATGTCGTCGGTGATATGAGTCAGCTCGACGATCTTCTCCGGTATCTTTTCGCCCTCCGGCAGCTTGCAAAAAGCGTCGATTTTGAGCTCTATGCCGTTTTCGGTTACGAGAGCAGCAGCCAGCTCGATGATCTGATCCTTTTCAGGATTGAGGCCGGTTGTCTCAGTATCGAAAAATACAATTTTCTTAAACTGCTGCAACAATTTCCTCACGCTCGAGCACCTCCTTCGCAACGAATAGCTTTTCGGTGGCTGCTATCGTCTTATTTTGGTTCATGGTGCGGGTTACGCTGTGGATCCACACCGGCACGAAGTCGTCAGGAGCTTCCTGCTCGCTGATTAGTACAATGTTGTCGTGACTCCAGAGCCGTGCGACTCTCCAGAAGTCCGCGTGGTCGAAAATTTCAACCGATTTATACTGCTTTGTGTTCTCGTAGGGTGGATCCATGTAAATGACGCACCCGGTCGGGCTCCATGCCCGGTAGTCCTTATGTAAGAAAATGACGTCCTTCAGCTTGTCCCGCTGCGCCTCGATGTTGCGCCGGCCCTCGTTCTGATAGTCCCGGAGCCCTCCGGTTGTCTGAGTCTTGCCAGAGTAGCCACCGTCGAAAAATCTGCCATTATACGAAGCCACAAAACCGACATAGCCTGCGTACCATTCCGGGTAGTCGTCGCGGTTGGCTCGGACTTTGGCGTATTCCTCGCGCTCGATGTAGCCCGGGAGCTCGCCGCCTGCCTGAATGTGCTGCATGAGGGCGATCAGGTACTTGTTGCAATCGCTGGCGATCCGCTGCGGGGCTTCGATCTTGTCGATCACATTGCAGCCGCCGCAGAATGGCTCGAGATAAGTCTCATAGCCGGAGCGCTCGATCTGTTTCTGAATGATCGGCACGATGTAGCGGGCGACTTTCGCCTTGCTTCCCATGTATTTCATAGGGCTGCTGCCTCCTTTCTTTGTTGTCTCTGTTTCTTCCAGTTTTGATAGTCTGCCATAACGGCAGGATCCTCGAACGCTCTCGACATTCCGCTGATTATTGTCCTGCAGAGCGCGTCGCTCTCATTTTCCGGGAGTGTATCGAGTTCGATGTTGATATTTTGCGGGGTTCTGGATCCCACGCTTTTGAGTGCTTTCATTGCCATAAAGTCGCTCCTTCCTCTGCTTGGTTTCGCACACCGGGCAGACGTACCCACTCGGAGGGATAGCGGCAAAAGCGCTGATCTGCCAGTCCTTGCCGCATATCCGGCAGGCTGCTTGTCTCGCTTGTGAGTTCTTTCTTGCCATTAAGGGACCTCCTCGTCGTCGCTGGCCTCGGTGTCGTCCTGCTCCTCTGGGGTATCACACCCGAGAGAGTGGAGCAGCTTGCGGGCTCTGTCTCTTGCCATGCGTTTGATCTTGGTTCTGTACTTCTTACGGATCCGGCGCTTTTTGTGGTGTTCTGCCATGTACCACCAGTGGCGATCATTGCACCAGATACGGTCCACCGCGTCGCGTACAATCTTCACAATTTTGCCGGCCAGCTCCGTGAGCCAGTCGAGCACCGGAGTGAAGGCTCGCTCTATGGTTTCCCTGAGCTCCTCGAGCTTCTCGCTGAGCTGTCTAATATCGTCCGGGATCTGTATGCCGTCGTCTGGGGAGCAGTCTCTAAAATAATCAGGGAGCGGCGGAGCGGTGAGACCTCGGCAAAGTTCCGCGGTAGTCATTCCGCTGCGGCTTGTGTGCTGCATTACATTAAAGAGGACCGTCTCAAAATCTGAGGGGTGGCTGCTTACGGTTTGCAGGATCCGGTTGCGGTATTTCTTGCGGATCCGGTATTTTCTGCCATGCTCAGCGAAGTGGATCCACTTGCGCGGTATATAAGAAGGGTAGTAGTCTTTTCTTTTCATGTGTTGGCCTCCTATACCGCAGCCTGCTGACTCATTGCTGAGTAGAAAACTGTCGGCTCAATTCCGAGGACATTGCAAAGAGCAATAAGCTCGGACGCTGAAATAACTGCGTTCTGGTTGAATATTCTCATTAAGCGTTGGTACTCGATACCGGTCTTTTTTGATACGTTTCTGTAAGTGATACCCGTTTCGTTGATTTTGTTTTTCAGATACTTGGCAATGTATTCGTTCATGTTCTCACCTCCTTGATTGAATATTTCAACCTTGAGCTTATTATACGGTTGAATTATTCGATTGTCAACACTTTTTGATTGAAATATTCAACTTTATAATTGACCGGCGACTATTTCCATGTTATATTGGTATAGGAAGGAAGGAGGTGAACAGGACATGGCGAGCAAAGAGCTCGGGGGTAAATTGAGAGAATTACGAGACAGCAAGGGTTTTACCCAGCAGCAAGTCGCCGACGAGCTGGGCCTAAAGAATAAAAGCACTTTAGGTTCTTGGGAGATAGGAAAGTCGGAGCCGGACGCTTTTACATTTTTGAAATTGTGCAAGCTGTACGGCGTTGATAATATTCTCGGAGTATTTGGCGACGAAACGCCCACACCTAAAAAGACCGACATACATTTGACCGATCAGGAGCGCGAGATCATACTGAGGTATAGAAAGAGCGACACGATCGACAAGCAAATCGTGTTAAGGGCTTTAGGTATGGACGAAAAAGGGGACAACGAAAAAATGGCATAAATTACCACAAGAAACGCCCCCGAACTTCCCGAGAGGGAAATGTTATAAAACTTGATTTTACATAACCGACGCGGCCGGCCCAGAACTCCGGCCGATGATCGGTTACAATAAAAGCGAAGGAGGTCCTTATATATGGGAATGAGATTTAGAAAGAGTAAAAAGATCGCGCCGGGTGTTCGCCTGAACCTGAGCGCAAAGAGCGCAAGCATATCAATCGGCCCGAAGGGGTTCAAGAAAACATTCAGCACCAGCGGTCGGGTGACAACAACGGTAGGGATCCCGGGTACCGGGCTTTCCTACTCAACAAGTAAGAAAACGGGCCAGACTGCTGCCGGATCCACCTCTCAGGAGGCGCCTGCTGCCGCCGTGGTGGCCTCAAATAAAAACAAGTGGGTAACTCTTGCCCTCTGCGTGTTCCTCGGCTTCTTTGGGGCTCACCGCTTCTATGTTGGCAAGGTCGGCACCGGAGTCCTTTATATTTTCACCGTCGGTGGTCTGGGCTTTGGTTGGATCATTGACATGGTTATGATCTGTTGCAACAAATTCACCGACAGCACCGGCGCGGTGGTTGGTCTGAAGGTTGCTGAGTATACCAGACAGCCGGATCCTGATCTTGCAGAGGCTTCTCTGGAGGAGCAGCGGGAGGCAGCGGCCGAGACTGCCAGAGCTTACGGCTATACCGTAATAGAGTCAGGCGCTCAGGATAATGCCGACAAGTAAAAACACGGCTCGAAAATATGCCGCAGGAGGTGGCTCGGATAATTCCTGCGGCGTAGAGCCATTACGGGCGGTCATATACGCAAGATATTCCAGCAGCGGCCAGCGTGAGGAGTCGATCGAGGGACAGCTCCGCGACTGCTACGAGTTCGCCAAAAAGCACGGCATTATTGTCATAGGCGAATACATCGACAAGGCAATGACTGGACGAGTGGACCGGCGGCCAGACTTTCAAAGAATGATGAAGGACAGCGAGAAGGGTCGCTTTAACTGCGTGCTGCTCTGGAAAATGGACCGTTTTGCCCGGAACCGGTACGACTCAGCCATGTATAAATATAAGCTCAAAAAGAACGGGATCCGTATTTTCTACGCAAAAGAGACCATACCGGACGGCCCGGAGGGTATTATATTAGAGTCAGTAATGGAGGGCTACGCTGAGTATTACAGCGAAAACCTCGCCCAGAACGTGAAGCGCGGCAACTATGACAGCGCGCTGGAGCTCAAAACGCTGGGAAAGACCTGCCTCGGGTTGAAAACCGGCCCAGACGGTCGCTATATGATAGATCAGGCCGAGGCCACTATCGTTCGCAGGATCTTCGAGGAATATGCCGAGGGCGAGCGTGCGAAAGATATATACGAGAGACTAAACTCGGAAGGCTACCGGACGAGCCGGGGCGGTAAATTCAACAAAAACAGCCTCCGGCGTATTCTATCGAATAAAAAATATATTGGTGTCTATGAGTATGAGGACATTTATGTCGAGAATGGGATCCCGGCCATAATTACCGATCGGGATCTATTTGAGAGGGTTCAGAAAATGCTAAAAATAAACCACGACGCACCGGCCAGAGGCAAGGCGCAAAATTTCCTGCTTACAACAAAATTGTTTTGCGGGCTTTGTGGTTCTCCGATGATAGGCGACGGCGGCACCAGTCACACCGGAAAAGCATACGCCTATTACTCATGTACGAAGCGCAAGCGCGGCCGGAGCTGTAAGAAGGAGTCGGTGCCTAAAGACTGGATCGAGGACCTTGTTGTCGGCGAGCTTGTCAAGATCGTACACAGCGACGAACTGATCGAGCAGATTGCCGATCGCGTCATGGAGTACCAGAAAAGAGAAAAGGATCAGTCCGGCCTTCATGCGCTGGAGATCCGGCAGAAAGAAAACGAGAAAGCAATCAGCAACATGCTGGCAGCCATTGAAGCCGGCATAATTACCCCGAGTACAAAAACCCGGCTCATGGAGCTGGAGGCTGATCGCGCGGACATTGAAAAGGGAATAGCTCACGAGCTCTTAGCAGAGCCAGAGTTCGAGCGGGATCAAATTATCTACTTTTTAGAGAGGTTCCGCTCTGGAGATATAAACGACGAGGCGTATCGCATTATGTTGGTCGATACGTTCCTAAATTCCGTCTATTTGTACGACGACGATCATCTGGTTTTAGTGATGAATTACTCAGGAGAGAATTGCAAGGTTGATCTCAAACTGGTGGAAGGCGCTGTCAGTGGTGACGGTTGCAAAGGTTCAGCTTTTGCGCCGTCAAGCGCATCACATGAGCGGTGATCATAAGATCGCCGCTTTTATTTTTCCGGCTACGATCATATCCGAAAGTTTTTTAAATTATTTGAAAAATAGTGTTGACATTTTGAAACAAATACTGTAAGATACATCTTGTTCGCAGAAATGGCGGAATTGGCAGACGCGCACGGTTCAGGTCCGTGTGGTAGTGATACCATGAGGGTTCAAGTCCCTCTTTCTGCATCACATGGCGGTGACCGGAAGGTTGCCGCCTTTGTTGTATATAGAATTTTACTGTATCTAGTATAACAGTTTTAAATTAACTACCCCATATCACTTGCCTATTTTCCCGATAGCACAGGCTAAAAATCCTCAGCGTAGCCCGCTACGCCTACGTTTTTTATCCTGCACTCTCAGAAAAATATTCTACGTGAATGGTGTAGTTATTTAGAAACCGTTATACTAGAATTAAGAAGGTGAGACAGAATGAAGACAGATCAAATACAGAAGGTACACAAGGATTGGTACAAACTGGACTTGTCGGCGATCGTATATCCTACATTGCAGAGGAGAGATTTCTCTTCCGTGTATCGATTGTCTGTGCTGTTAAAAGAAGATATAGACCCGGAAATACTGCAGCGGGCGGTGAATCTGACGATGCCTCGTTTTCCGACGTATAAAGCGGCAATTCGGAAGGGTGTATTCTGGCGATATCTGGAACCGAATGACAGACCCGGCCCTTTTGTGCAGGAGGATGTAAAGAACCCCTGCCAGCCCATGCATTTTAAAGGCAATAACCGGTATCTGGTAAGAATCTATTACTATCGTAACCGGATCGCACTGGAGGCGCATCACAGTCTGGGAGACGGCACCGGCGGAATGTGTGTGTTGCAGACGCTGACAGCTACTTATCTGCGTCTGAAGGGACATTCAGAGATTGAAAATGGAGGATTCGTATTGGACATTCTGGGGATCCCGGACCCGGGAGAGCTGGAAGATGCTTATATGAAATATGCCAACGCCAAAGTCTGTCCACCCAGGCCGGGAGAGAAGACCTATCGTGTCAGGGGGACGAAGGAACCTTTCTATACGCTGAACATTATAGACGGCATTATGTCGGTGTCGGAGGTGATGCGGGTAGCGAAAAGCTATAATGCTACCATTACCGAATATCTGAATTCGGTTCTGCTCTATGCCCTGATGCGGAAGCAGGAGAGTGAATGGCATTTGAAACTCCGACCGGTAAAAATTGCCATGCCGGTGAACCTGCGCCGCTTTTTCCCATCCAGGACCCTGAGGAATTTTATCACCATGATCTACCCGGGGATCGACCCCAGACTGGGAGAGTACACTTTCGAAGAAATTGTGACACAGGTGCATAACTACATGCGCTATTATCTGAATGAAAAGCTGCTGCGGGGCGATATCACTACGAACGCGGAGACCCAGAGGAATCCTTTCATCCGTATTGTGCCGCTGTTTATTAAAGATCTGGTGGTCCGCCAGTTCTATACCAAGATTCAGGATAAGAATTCTTCGGCAGGCCTGACCAACATGGGAGCTCTGAAGGTCCCGGAGACTATGAAGCCATATATTGAACGCTTTGATATTTATATGGGACAGCCTTTTTCCACGAGAACGAACTGTGCCATTGCCAGTTTTGAGGATATTCTGACGATCAATTTTGCCAGCAGTATTGCAGAGACTGATGTAGAGCGGCTGTTTTTCCGCAAGCTGGTACAGGATGGCATTCATGTAAAAATAGAAAGTAATCGATAAATCGCTTTGACAGAGAGAAAGGAAGCAATTATGTCATATTGTGTGAATTGTGGTGTGGAACTGGATGCTTCGGCAACAAAGTGTCCGCTGTGCGATACTCCGGTCTATAATCCGAAAGCACCGGAACCGTCTACGCAGCCGTCTCCTTTTCCGAAGGAAAAAGGTCAGGTGGAAGTAGTAAAAAGAAAAGATCTGGGGGTACTGCTGACTGTGATCGTACTGGCAACGGCAGTGACCTGCGGACTTTTGAACGCACTTGTATTCCGGAGTAGTCTCTGGTCCCTTGCGGTGATCGGAGTATTCCTGGTATTGTGGGTGATCATGATCCCTGTAGTCATCTATACGAGACAGCCTGTTTATCTGTCGATTCTGTTAGACGGTGTGGCGGTGATCGTGTATCTGTATCTGCTGACCTATCTGACGGGACAGAGTGGCTGGTTTTATGGATTGGGCATTCCGGTGGTGCTGCTTGTCATAGCGGTGGTAGAAGCGGTGACTTTTTGTATCCGTAAGCTTCCGATGTCATTCCTTACGGGAGCTTTATACCTGATCTCCGGAGTAGCAGTATTGTGTGTGGGACTGGAAATTCTTATCGACCGTTTCCTGGGACTTGGCATTGAACTTCGGTGGTCGGCGATCGTGCTGACGATCTGTGTGATCGTGGACATTACGATCGCGACACTTTTGTCCCGGAGAAGACTGCGCAATGCAGTACGCAGACGGCTTCATTTTTAACAGGAGGAATTTATGGCACTGGTAGGAAAAAACAGTGAAAAGAACAATCAGAATCTAATGCAGCTGATCCGCAGGGCGCATGGACTGGTGGAAAACCCGGATCTGGAAAAACACAGACAATCCCAGGATCATATTGGAGAGCTGTTGGGGAACAGTAAGGAGATTCAATACCGTCCGGTGGATATTGAGGGAATGGATGCGGAATGGGTCAGCGTGAATCGTGCACATATGAAAAAGTATGTGATCCTGCATTGTCATGGAGGAGGATATTCCACCGGCAGCAGCATCTATGCCAGAACTCTGACCTCCAAGCTGGCATCGGGCACTTCTATGGATGTGTTGTGCTTTGACTACCGGCTGGCTCCGGAGCATCCTTACCCGGCAGCCACGGAGGATGCCATGAAGGCCTGGAATTATCTGATGCTTTTGGGCTACGGAGCGAGAGATGTCATCGTTACAGGAGATTCTGCCGGCGGTAATCTGGCACTGTCCCTGGTGCTGAAATTAAAGGAGCAGGAGCGTCTGCTTCCGAGAGGCATCGTATTGATGTCCCCCTGGACGGATCTCACCGGCGAAGGCAAGACGTTCCAAACCAAGGCGGAAGTGGATCCTGTACTGGACAGAGAATACATCGACCGCATGACGAAAGCCTATGCTCCCGACAGAGACCTGACGGATCCTTATATTTCTCCGCTGTATGGCGATTTCCGCGGATTCCCGCCCGTCTACATTCAGGTTGGAGAGAATGAGATATTATTAGACGATTCTCTGCGGCTCTACAAGAACCTGATCAAGGCCGGCGTGTCCGCTCATATGGATCGTTTCCCCGGGATGTGGCATGTCTTTCAGATGTCACCCTTCAAAAGGGCCAATGAGGCCATGGATAAAAGTGCGGAATTCATTTATTCTGTGTGCAGATAGCCGGGTTCAAAATTTAGTTAAAAATTTTGAACCCGGGAAAAGGATTTTCCGGACAGGCACAGAATATTAGAAGTAGGGGCAGGAGGAACTATGACGATCAGAGAAAGCTTGGAACAATGGGAACAGGATTATTTAAGTCCGTACGCATCCCTGAGTGCAAATTCAAAGGGACGGTTGAAGCCTGAGGAACAGTGTGATATCCGGCCGGTATTTCAACGGGACAGAGACCGTATCATCCACTGCAAGGCATTCCGCAGACTGAAGGATAAAACACAGGTGTTTCTGACACCGGAGGGAGACCACTATCGGACCAGACTGACGCATACGCTGGAGGTATCCCAGACAGCCAGAACCATAGCAAAGGCTCTGAAGCTGAACGAGGATCTGGTGGAGGCAATTGCACTGGGGCATGATCTGGGACATACACCGTTCGGACATGCGGGAGAGCGGGCTCTGAACAGAGTCTGTCCGTTTGGATTCGAGCATGCAGAGCAGAGTGTCCGTACCGTGGATATTCTGGAAAAGGACGGTAAGGGACTGAATCTGACGTATGAAGTACGTGACGGTATCCGGAACCATCAGACCATTGGCAAGCCTCATACATTGGAAGGAAAGATCGTCAGACTTTCCGATAAGATCGCCTATATTCATCATGATATGGATGATGCCATCCGGGGAGGAATTCTCACGGAGGCAGATGTCCCGAAGGAAATTTGTGAAGTGATCGGCAGCAGCCCCACTGAGAGACTGGATCACTTTATTCATGATATTGTAACCAACAGTATGGACAAGGATGATATCCTGATGTCGGAACCGGTGGCGGAAGCCATGACGAAGATCCGACAGTTCATGTTTGAGAGAGTCTATAAAAATCCCGTCGCCAAAAGTGAAGAGGGAAAGGCGGAGATGCTGATGGAGACGTTATATCAACATTTCCTGAAACATCTGGATGATCTGCCGGAGGAATACCTGAATCTCCTCTCTGTCGGAGAGCCGAGAGAGAAGGTAGTCTGTGACTATGTGGGAGCCATGACGGACCGCTTTGCCATAGCGGTCTATGAAGACATCTACATACCGAAATCCTGGCAGCGATAGTGTATTACAACAAAACGGAGTAAAAAGAGTGTATTACCCTGAAGAACTGGTAGAAGAAGTCAGAGCCAGGAATGATATCGTGGATGTTATTTCCGGTTATGTGACATTGAAAAAAAAGGGAAGCAACTATTGGGGCTGCTGTCCTTTTCATAATGAGAAAACACCTTCTTTTTCGGTGTCTTCGAATAAGCAGATGTATTACTGCTTCGGATGCCATGCCAGCGGAAATGTATATACATTTCTTATGAAGTATGAAAACGATACTTTTCCGGAGGCAGTCAAGATCCTGGCAGATCGTGCGGGAGTGAAACTGCCGGAAGTGGAAGAGACACCGGAACAGAAGAAAAAGGCCGGCAAGCGGATGCGGCTGCTGGAGGTCAATAAGGAGGCAGCCAGATATTTTTATTATATGCTGCGCAGTCCTCACGGAGAAGAGGGAATGCGTTATCTGACGGAACGAAAGCTGACCGACGAGACTATGCATCATTTCGGACTGGGCTACGCCGGGAAAAACGGCGAGCAGGTAGTCCAGTATCTGCGTAAAAAAGGCTTTACCGATGAAGAGATCAAAGATTCCGGACTTGCGATGTTCTCGGAACAGAGAGGACTCAGAAGTCAGTTTTGGAACCGGGTGATGTTCCCGATACAGGATATTAACCACCGGGTGATCGGCTTCGGAGGCAGGGTCATGGGAGACGGCGAACCGAAGTACCTGAATTCCCCGGAGACCATGATCTTCGATAAGAGACGTAACCTCTACGGACTGAATTTCGCAAGGACCGCCAGGACGGGCAACATTATCCTGTGCGAGGGATATATGGATGTCATTGCCATGCACCAGGCAGGATTCACACAGGCGGTGGCATCTCTGGGAACGGCATTTACGGTAGAGCAGGCGAATCTCCTGCACCGCTATGCGGAGAATATTCTCCTCGCATACGATAGCGACGGTGCCGGAACGAAAGCGGCACTGCGGGGGATCGGGATCCTGAGAGAGGCCGGACTTACCGGCAAGGTCATCAATATGCGACCGTATAAAGACCCGGATGAATTCATCAAGAATCTCGGAAAAGAAGCTTTTCAGGAACGGATCGATCAGGCGGAGAACAGCTTTTATTTTGAGATCCGTATCTTAAGCGAACAGTATGATCAGAGCGATCCGGAGCAGAGGACAAAGTTCCACCGGGAGATTGCACAGAAGCTGTGTGAATTCTCGGAAGATCTGGAAAGAGAAAATTATCTGCAGGCAATTGCGGAAAAATATATGATCCGTCCGGACGATCTGCGCAAAATGGTAGTCGGGATTGCGTCACAGACGGGACTGGCAAGACCTTTGGAACGACCGAGAAGCGGTGTACAGAAAAAGGATCCCGCCGAGAATGGGCGCAGGTCCCAACGACTTCTGATCACCTGGATCAGCGATGATCCGTCCCTGTACCGGATCGTAAGGAAATATATTTCCCCGGAGGATTTCACCGAGGAACTGTACCGGAAAGTAGCGGAGAGGCTATTCGATGAACTGGACAGAGATCAGTTCCAGCCTGCAGGGATCATCAGTATGTTTGAAGATGAGGAAGAACAGAGGGAGGCTGCGGAGCTGTTCCATACCACGCTCCCCGAGCTGTCCACCCGCCAGGAGAGGGAGAGAGCTTTCCATGATATTCTGCTGGCAGTGAAGAAAAACAGCTATCAATACTATATGGCAAAGCTGGGGACGGACGTCAATGCCGTGAAACAGGCGGTAGAAGGAAAAAAAGCCCTGGAAGAATTACAAAGGACGCATATTTCTCTGGAATAATGGGATTTAGGCTTTCGAATAGTTATAAAAGATACGAAATATGGCTATAAATAATGGCAATGAAAGGATGGAACCACGAAAATGGATGAAAACACACAGGCAAAATTTGCGGAGAAGGTAAAAGAACTCCTGAATATGGCGAAAAAGAAAAAGAATGTGCTGGAGTATCAGGAAATCAGTGACTTCTTCGCGGACATGCCTCTGGAAGAGGAACAGATGGAGAAGGTTCTGGAATATCTGGACCAGAACAACGTGGATGTATTGCGTATTACCGATGACGATGATGTGGACGATGAGGAGATCATTCTGACCGATGAGGATGAAGTGGATGTGGAAAATATCGACTTGTCCGTACCGGAAGGTGTCAGCATCGAAGATCCCGTACGTATGTATCTGAAAGAGATCGGTAAAGTTCCCCTGTTAAGTGCGGAGGAAGAGATCGAGCTGGCACAGCGGATGGAAGAGGGTGACCAGGAGGCGAAAAAGCGCCTGGCAGAGGCTAACTTACGTCTGGTGGTCAGCATTGCCAAAAGATATGTGGGCCGTGGAATGTTGTTCCTGGATCTGATCCAGGAAGGTAACCTGGGGCTGATCAAGGCAGTGGAAAAATTCGATTACCGTAAGGGATATAAGTTCTCTACCTATGCAACCTGGTGGATCCGTCAGGCAATCACCAGAGCGATCGCAGATCAGGCGAGAACCATCCGTATTCCCGTGCACATGGTGGAGACGATCAACAAACTGATCCGCGTGAGCAGACAGCTGCTGCAGGAGCTGGGAAGAGAACCGACCCCCGAAGAGATCGCAGCGGAGATGAATATGCCGGTAGACAGAGTGCGTGAGATCTTAAAGATCAGCCAGGAGCCGGTATCCTTAGAGACTCCTATCGGTGAAGAGGAAGACAGCCACCTGGGCGATTTCATCCAGGATGATAATGTACCGGTACCTTCCGATGCGGCAGCGTTTACGTTACTGAAGGAACAGTTGGTGGAAGTACTGGGTACTCTGACAGAGAGAGAGCAGAAGGTACTGCGTCTTCGTTTCGGACTGGATGACGGACGCGCACGTACGTTGGAAGAAGTAGGTAAGGAATTTAACGTTACCCGTGAACGTATTCGTCAGATCGAGGCCAAGGCATTGCGTAAACTGCGTCATCCCAGCCGCAGCCGCAAGCTGAAGGATTATCTGGATTAATGGCGGAGATCATATTATCTAATCGAATGCAGGCATTAACAGACATGGTCACTCCCGGCACTGTGATAACAGATGTGGGGTGTGACCATGGTTTTGTATCTGTCTATCTGGTGCAGAAGGGCATTTCCCCGAGAGTGATCGCCATGGATGTAAGGTCCGGACCGTTAGAACATGCCAGAGAGCATATCAGGGAGTACGGACTGGAGGACAGGATAGAGACAAGACTTTCTGACGGTCTGCACAGCCTGAAGACCGGAGAGGCTGCCGGGATGATCTGCGCCGGCATGGGTGGGCCTCTCATGGAGAAGATTCTTACCGAAGGAAGAGAACAGGCGAAAGGGTTTCGGGAACTGATCTTACAGCCCCAGTCGGAGATCCCGCATTTTCGGACATTTCTGATGGAAGAGGGATATCTTCTGATGGATGAGAATATCATCTACGAAGAAGGAAAATATTATTTTATGATGAAAGTGCGCTGGCTGGGCGAGATGTCGGAAGATGCGGTGAGATCACAGGTGCGAGAGTCTTGGAAAGCGGATGACGCTGCATCCGGACTGGCTGGGCAGCTTGGTCCGATACTGTTGTACCGTAAGTGTCCGCTGCTTTTGAATTATGTAGAATGGCAGCTTGCGGAACATAGAAAGATCGCGAAGCGGCTGGAGCAGGAAGCAGATGCAGCGAATCCCAAAACGATGCGGCGCAGGCAGGAGATCGCAGAGGAGACTGCGCTGTTTACCCGGGCACTGGAGTGGTACGATAATGGTAAGGAACCGGATTGCGTTTAGACAATAATACCTGCAAAAGGAGATTACAAAAGGACAGGGTGAGAAAAATGATCACAGTGAAGATAAACGGTGAAGAGAGACAATATCCCCAGGGGGCTACCTACGAAGATGTAGCCAATGATTACCAGAAGGAGTATGACAATCTGATCGCATTGGCAGCAAGAGACGGCAAGATCAGAGAACTGTTCAAAAAGCTGACGAGAGATTGTGAGATCACTTTTTTTACATTGAAAGACGACGTGGGGAATAAGACCTACGTCCGCTCTGCCACCATGCTTTTTTTGAAAGCAGTATTTGATGTGTTCGGAAGAGAAACGGTACAGAATTGTCGTGTAGAGTTTGCTATCGGGAACGGCTCCTACATCTCTCCCAAAGGGAAGATCAATGCGACAGAAGAAAATGCTGCAAAGATCCGTAACCGGATGCGGGAGCTGGTGGAGGCAAAGACACCTTTTCTGAAGAAATCTTATTCCCTGGATAATGCCATGGAACTGTTTCGAAGAGAGGGGATGAAGGATAAGGAAAAGCTGTTCCGTTACCGCAGAGGATCCTTCGTAAATATTTATGAAATGGACGGTTATTACGATTATTATTACGGCTACATGCTGCCCAATGCCGGCTATGTAAAGTGGTTCGACGTCATAGCGTATGAGGATGGATTTATGCTGTTGCTGCCGGATAAAAAAAATCCCACGCATGTTAAGCCGTTTCAAGAGAGAAAGCTGTTATTCCGGACGTTGAAAGAATCTGAGGAATGGGGGAAGGAGATCGGTATTGAGACTGTGGGTGATTTGAATGATCAGATCTGCCGTGGGTCGCTGAGTGAACTGATCCTGGTACAGGAAGCGCAGCAGGAGCGTAAGATCGGAGAGATCGCCAAAAGCATCGTAGACAGGGGCGGTGTGAAATTTGTCATGATCGCCGGACCTTCTTCTTCCGGCAAGACCAGTTTTTCCCACAGATTATCCATTCAGTTGAAGACCCTGGGGAAAACACCGCACCCCATTGCACTGGATGACTATTTCGTGAACAGAGAATTCACACCAAGGGATGAGAACGGTGATTACAATTTCGAATGTCTGGAAGCGATTGATGTAAAGCAGTTCAATGACGACATGTGCAGATTGTTAGCCGGTGAGCGTGTGGAGCTGCCTTCCTTTAACTTCAAGAGCGGAAAGCGGGAATATAAGGGCAATTTCAAACAGCTGGGAAAGGATGACATCCTGGTCATTGAAGGAATCCACGGACTGAATGAGAAGACCTCCTATGCACTTCCCGAGGAAAGCAAATACAAGATATATATCAGCGCCCTGACCAATATCAATATTGATGAACATAACCGGATTCCCACTACGGACGGCAGACTGCTGCGTCGTATGATAAGGGATGCCAGAACCAGAGGCGCAGGAGCCAGACAGACGATTGACATGTGGGGATCTGTCCGCCGGGGCGAGGAGCAGAATATTTTCCCGTTTCAGGAGGATGCGGATGCGATGTTCAATTCCGTATTGATCTATGAACTGGCGGTATTGAAGCAGTTCGCAGAGCCGCTGCTGTTCCAGATCGACAAGGGCGAACCGGAATATTACGAGGCCAAGAGACTTCTGAAGTTCCTGGAATATTTCCTGGGTGTGACCAGTGAAAGCCTTCCCAACAATTCTCTGTGCAGAGAATTTGTGGGAGGTAGCTGTTTTAACGTGTAAACTATTCAGAGTCATGCGAATCGGACATATACGTCGAATGCTCGCATTCGTAAGAATATGCCCGATTCGATATGACGAAGTAACCACATGAGCAAAAAAGTAAGCATCGTGAGATGCGTTTTTGCGAATGTGGTTCTGAATAGTTTACACGGCTACCGGCGCAAACATCCCTGACAGGCGTCGAATGCTTGCATTCGTAAGACTGTGCGGCAGAATTGATGCGACGAAGTAACCACATGAGCAAAAAGTAAGCATCGTCAGATGCGGTTTTGCGAATGCGGTTCTGAATAGTTTACACGAATCCCCCTTGACTTTTTCATAGTAGAACAGCTATAATCGAACAGGTGTAAGTAAGATAGACGATCGCGGCTGCTTTATGCAGGTGAGGAAAGTCCGGGCTTCACAGGGCAGGATGCCAGATAACGTCTGGTGGAGGTGACTCCAAGGCTAGTGCAACAGAGATATACCGCCGGCTTTATGCCGGTAAGGGTGGAAAGGCAGTGTAAGAGACTACCGTCCGGCTGGTAACAGACGGAGCCATGTAAACCCCATCCGAAGCAAGACCAAACAGAGAACAATAGACCGGCCCGGTCTGTTTTCAGGTAGGTCGCTTGATGCGGCTGGTGACAGTCGTACTAGATAGATGATCGTCATATACAGAACTCGGCTTATATTTTGCTTACACTTTTCGAGAAAAATGCGGACTGCGGGATGCGGTCCGTCTTTTATTTACAGGAAGGATATATGAGAAAAATAATCATTATTTTGTGTTGCGTTCTGGTATTTACCGGATGCGGCGCAGCACCACAACAGAATACTGTGACGGATACGGAAGTCCCTTCCGGTACAGAAGAAATTCTGCCGGATCTCTCCGGGATAGAAATGCCGGACGAGATTCCGCAGGAGCTGACGGAGACCGATCTGCGGATTATGCGATCCATCGTAAAAGTTCAGGCTGGAGATCTCTATGGAAGCGGGGTCATCTACGACGCAGACGAGGAATCTGTTCTGATCCTGACGGCGGGACATGTGCTGGACCAGAATACCGGAGAGATCCTGGTGACTTTTCCGGATGATACACAGGCCCGGGCTACACTGCGTGCAATAGCGGTAAACAGTGATCTTGCTTTTCTGCGGGTAGATAAGACGGGACTGGATCCGGATGGAGAGTATCCAACCGTTGCTACCGACAGAGAACGTTTTGATCAGCTGGAGGTCTATGAGGATGTATGGATGTACGGCGGGGACAATACCAAACCGATTTATGCGTTTGTAGTAAATCCCTGGATCTATGTGGAAGACTTCGAACAGTATATGCTTCTCCTGCAGGGACTGCCGGAGCCCGGAATGTCGGGCGGAGGTGCCTTCACGGAGGACGGAGTATTCTTAGGGATCCTGTGCGGCGCGGATGAAGAAGGAAAAGTGGCTGTGGTTCCTTACAGTATCATTGAGAGCGAGCGGGCAGGACTTGACAATCCGTGAAATATGATAGAAAATAAAAAAGATGGGTTTTAAACCCAGATTGGAGGAAAATACAATGACGAAAATAGATGTAGTATCCGGTTTCCTGGGTGCCGGCAAGACCACCCTGATCAAAAAGTTATTAAAGGAAGCATTGGACGGCAGCAAGACCGTTCTGATCGAAAATGAATTCGGTGAGATCGGTATCGACGGCGGATTTTTAAAAGAATCCGGTATCGAGATCAAGGAGATGAACTCCGGTTGTATCTGCTGCTCTCTGGTAGGCGATTTCGGTACTTCCCTGAAGGAAGTCATCAGCACCTATGCTCCCGAGCGAATCCTGATCGAGCCCTCCGGTGTCGGCAAGCTGTCCGATGTCCTGAAGGCTGTGGAGAATGTGGCAGGTGATCTGGATGTGGAGATCAATAGTGCAGTAGCAGTGGTAGATGCATCCAAGTGCAAGATGTATATGAAGAACTTCGGCGAATTCTTCAGCAATCAGATCGAATATGCCGGGACCATTATCTTAAGCAGAACCGATAAGGTTGACCAGGCGAAGCTGAATGCCTGCGTGGAGATGATCCGTGAGCATAATGACAAGGCAACCATCATCACCACACCGTTAGCGCAGTTGGACGGCAAGGAAGTACTAGGGACCATCGAAGGTGCTGACAAGCTGGAAGATATGATGAAGGAAATGTTAGAGCACATCCATGACGATCACGATGAGGACGAGTGCTGCGGTCACGATCATGACCACGAACATCATCATCACGACCATGATCATGATGACCATGATCACGAGTGCTGCTGCGGACATCATCACGACGATGATGAGGACGAGCACGAACATCACCACCATCATGACCATGATGAGGACGAGCATGAGCATCACCATCATCACGATCATGACGAAGACCATGACCATGAGCACCATCATGAGCATGACGAGAACTGCACCTGCGGTTGTCATGACCATGACCACCATCATCACCATCATGCAGACGAAGTGTTCACCAGCTGGGGTATCGAGACACCCAACACTTACAGCGCAGAGGACATCGAGAAGATCCTTACCGCTCTGGACAGCGGAGAGTACGGTGCTATCCTGCGTGCTAAGGGTATGGTACCTGCTCCCGACGGAACCTGGGTATATTACGATTATGTTCCCGAAGAACATGACATCAGAAGCGGTAAGCCGGAAGTCACCGGCAAGATCTGTGTCATCGGTTCCAAACTGGACGAGGACAAGCTGGCAGAATTGTTCCGCAAGTAAGTTGGCAGGACATATTTTGTATGCAGCAGGAACAGTAGGATAAATAGAGAAAGGTATGAATTATGACAAAACCGGTCTATATCATAAATGGTTTTCTGGAGAGCGGTAAGACAGAATTTATCACATTTACATTAGGACAGCCGTATTTCCAGATCAAGGGCAGGACCCTGCTCATCCTCTGCGAAGAGGGCGAGAATGAGTACGATCCCGCACTTCTTAAAAAAAGCCGTACGGACGTGGTGCTGATCGAAGAGGAAGAGGAGTTCAATCCGAATCATCTGATCGAACTGGAGAAGCAGTATAAGCCCGCCCGTATCATTATCGAGTATAACGGCATGTGGAACTTCAAGAATATGAAGCTTCCCTGGTACTGGAAAGTGGAACAGCAGATCACGACCATCGACGGCTCCACCTTCCCCATGTACTATACCAACATGAAGTCTCTGTTGGCAGAGATGATCCGTAAGTCTGAGATGATCATTTTCAACCGTTGCGACGGCATCCAGGATCTGAATGTATACAAGCGTAACATCAAGGCAGTCAATCCTGCCGCAGATGTGATCTTCGAGGACTCCAACGGTGAGATCGACGAGATCTTCGAGGAGGATCTGCCCTACGATCTGAGTCAGGATCCCATCGTACTGGACAACCAGGGCTACGGCATCTGGTATCTGGATTCCATGGATCACCTGGAGCGTTACGTGGGTAAAAATATCCAGTTCCTTGCCATGGTATTAAAGCCCGAGGAATATCCCGACGGTTATTTCGTACCGGGACGCATGGCAATGACCTGCTGTGCCGAGGATATGGCATTCTTAGGTTATGCCTGCGAGTATGCAGGCACGAAAGACCTGAAGCAGAAGGAATGGGTCAAGGTGACAGCAAAGGTTGCCAAAGAATACTTTGCAGACTATAAGGGAGAGGGTCCCGTACTTCATGCCATCAGCGTGGAGAAGGCAAAGGCTCCCAAGGATCCCGTGATCAGTTTTAATTAGAAAGGATCAGCTCTATGAAAAAGAATCCCATAAAGAGCGACCTGCGGGAGACAACAGCAGGAAAAGTGACATTTCTTTTCCTGCTGTTTTTGTATACCGGGGTCATGTTATATCTGTTCTGGATGGAATGCTATCAGGTGCCGGGATTCCAGTCGGATATGCCGGACTATGTGAATAAGGTGGCGGGCATTGCGGGGAATTATGAATTCCCCTATCCGATCCTGTTCTGGACTGCCAGACTTTCCGCATGGCTGATCGGAGCGAAGGCAGCAATGGCGGTCGCCACGGCGCTTTTTAACCTGGCAGCAGTGATCATCACGAAGTACTATATGAACCGTGAGATCCGTAAAAACAGTCATTATGAAATTTTGTCACATAAAAAGCAGGTCATGACCGATATTGTGGTGACACTGCTTGTGTTTGCACTGTTTCTGCTGTCGAATCTGTATTCGCCCAAGAATACGGCATTTTTCGGCTTTGATTATGCATATCGCTGCATGGGCATTTATACACCGAATCCTTTCTGGAATGCCACTTACCTGGCAACCAGACCCTTTGCGATTGTCTGCTTTTTTGAGACGGTAAAGGTATTATCGGAATATCAGAGGGATTTTCAGTGGAAGAACTGTACGCTGTTTGCAGTAAGCCTCCTGCTGACGACCATGACCAAACCGAGCTTCACTATGGTGGTGGTGCCTCTGATCGGTCTGATCCTGCTGGTGCAGCTGATCGCAAGTCGCGGAAAAAGCATTCGCAATGCGTTCTGTCTATGTGTGACCATGATACCTACGGGGATAGCCCTGCTGTATCAGTTCTCCGGAATCTTTACCGGGACGAATGCCATGGGGGAGGAGACCGGGATCGCCATCGGCTTTGCCAAAGTATGGAGCAATTATTCTAAGAGTATTCCCTTAAGTATTATTATGGGAATGGCATTGCCTATTGGTGTCCTTTTCCTGAATCTGCTGTTTGATCTGAAAAGTATAAAGCAGAACAGGTATTACTGGTTTGCGTGGTTAAATTATCTTGCAGCAACCTTGATGTTCTTAGTCTTCTATGAAAAGGGTTTTCGCATGATGCATGCGAACTTTTCCTGGGGATATATGCACGGCATGTTTTTCGTATTCCTGATGACACTGATCGTTATGGTGAAAAATATCCGGGAATGGTGGAAGAGCTGGAAAGTGATCTTCGTGATCGGAGAGATCGCGGTATTTTTCTACCATCTGGTGTGTGGTGTGAATTTCCTGATGTATGCTGTCATGGGGAATGATCTGGCCGGGTTTTAGGACAAGATACGAAAAATGCAAAAGTTACATAAGATACTATGAGAAAGGAGAGTGTTTCATGAGTATGAGCATTGTAGCCGGTCTTCTGATTCCTTTTTTGGGGACGACTGCAGGGGCAGCCTGCGTCTTTTTCCTGAAAAAGCAGATTGGCGGCAATATACAGAGAATATTTACCGGATTCGCTGCCGGTGTCATGGTGGCAGCTTCGGTGTGGTCTTTACTGATACCTGCCATGGATATGTGTGAAGAGATGGGAAAGCTTGCATTTCTTCCCGCAATGACCGGCTTTTTGATCGGTATTGTTTTTTTGTTGTTCATCGATAGTCTGGTGCCCCATCTGCATGTGGGCAGTGAGGCTCCGGAGGGACATAAGAGCAGCCTGAACCGTACGGCTATGCTGATGTTAGCCGTGACCATTCATAATTTCCCCGAGGGTGCGGCTTGTGGTGCTATTTTTGCCGGCGTGCTGAGTGGTGACGGAACGGTTACCATGGCAGGCGCCCTGACGCTGGCTATCGGTATTGCCATTCAGAATTTCCCGGAGGGAGCTATTATCTCCCTGCCCCTTCGCAGTGAGGGTAACAAGCGGAGCAGATCCTTCGCGCTGGGTGTGTTGTCCGGAGCGGTGGAACCGGTGGGCGCAATACTTGCCATTGCACTGGCAAGCATTGTGACACCGATCCTTCCGTATATGCTGGCATTTGCCGCAGGTGCCATGATCTATGTGGTCGTGGAGGAGCTCATTCCGGAAGCCAGTGAGGGAGAGCATTCCAACCTGGGAACCATTGCCTTTGCAATTGGTTTTGCGTTGATGATGATGTTGGATGTGGCACTGGGATAGCGTGTATGGGAGAACATTTGCGGAAGAACAGTGAGAACAGCAGGAAGGATGTACGGATATGTCCGTGGAAAATGAAAAAGAAATACAACAGCTGAAAAACCGGATCCGTGAACTGGCAGATAAATCCTACAACCAGAACCAGTACACCTTTACCGGATTCTTAGGACTGGCGGAACAGGATGCCCTGTGGCAGGTGGAACGGGAAGTGAAGTTCGCAGGGATCACCTTATACGGCGGCAGGGAAGAGGCAGAGCGGAAGATCCTTCGCTTCGGCAGTGAGGCGGAGCTGGGCTATGAACAGCCCTTTCCTATCTGCTGTATCCGGATCAGACCTCTATCCGCGAAATTTGCAGACAAGCTGTCCCACAGGGATTATCTGGGGGCACTGATGAATCTTGGTATTGAACGCAGCACCATCGGCGATATTCTGCCGGGAGAGGGCGAAGCTTTTTTGTTCTGTCAGGATACCATTGCGGAATTTATCTGTGATAATCTGGAGCAGATCCGCCACACCCACGTGAAGTGTGAGGTGGTGGATGCGGCGGCAGAAGTACCGCAGGAAGAACCGGTGCGACAGGTCATTCAGGTGGCAAGCCCACGTGTTGATGCTGTCATTGCCAAGGTATATAATAAATCCAGAAGCGACTGCCTGGAGCTGTTCCGGGCGGGAAAGGTATATGTGAACGGCAGGCTGTGTGAAAATAATTCCAAGCCCCTGGAGGCGGGGGATGTGGTAAATGCCAGAGGCTACGGTAAATTCCGCATAAGCGGTGAACCCCATGCCACGAGGAAGGGGAAGCTTGCCATAGAGGCGGAGGTATATCCGTAGGGAAGTATTTCCGGAAGAACAAAAGGAGGTTAAACAGTGTATCATTATACTGCGATTCAATGGTTATTTTTCTTTTATTTTTACTGCTTTTTCGGTTGGTGTTTTGAATCCACATATGTATCCATAAAGAGCAGGAAATTAGTTAATAGGGGGTTCATGCGCGGACCGTTCCTGCCGCTGTACGGCAGCGGCGCCATCATGATGTTAGTGGTGTCCATGCCGTTCCAGGATAATCTGGTGATGGTCTACATCGCCGGATGTATCGGGGCCACGGTGTTAGAGTATGTCACAGGCGTGACCATGGAGGCATTATTTAAAGTCAGATACTGGGACTATTCCAAGAATAAGTTCAATTTCCAGGGACATATCTGCCTGGGGTCCTCGCTGGCATGGGGTGGTCTGACAATCCTGATGACGGAGGTTATCCATAAGCCCATTGAACATCTGGTATTGTCCATTCCGGACAGTATCCTCACTCCGGTGACACTGCTGCTGACGGCGCTGATCGGTGCGGATTTCGCGTTGTCCTTCAAGGCAGCCCTGGATCTGCGGGACGTACTGGAGAAGATGGAGAAGGCCAAGGAAGATATGCTTCGTATCCAGAAACGGCTGGATGTTATTATTGCTGTGACCAGTGAGGATCTGGAGAATCGTAAGGAAGGCTTCAGCGATAGCCTGGCACAGAAGAAGGAAGACTTTACTGCAAGTATTACCACCAGAGTGGAGGACCTGAAGTCCAACATTGAGGGCAAGCTGGAGAGCATCCGCACTTCCGCACAGAAATCTCCCAACCAGTATCTGGAAAGCGTGAAGAACGAGGTCGCCGAGTTGCGGCAGAAGTACACCAGAAGCGTGGCAGACAGAGAGAATGTCAGCAGCTTACGAGATTTCTTCCAGCGTGACATGATCCGTTCCAACCCTACCATGAGTTCTGAGAAATTCAAGGAAGCCCTGGAAGAATTAAAACAGCATTCCAACAAGAAAAACTAATACAGAATACGTAACAACGAAGTCTGGAGCCGATCACTTTCTTCACCGAAAGTGACCGGCTTTTCTGTTGTAAAATACATTCTGCAACTGCCATCCTTAAACAAATCTTAAAGGTTTTTCCTGTTTTTTATTAATCGTTAATCTGTTACAATAAATTCATCAGCGGGACATCTGTGGACAAAGCAGATGTTCTGGCAGCGTAAGGGAAAGCTCCTTGCGCATGAAGTGTCCGGGCTGCAGCCACCGGCACAGAAATGAGGGAGAGTATGTACAATATATTGATCTGTGATGATGAGAAGGATATCGTAAACGCGTTAAAGATATACTTGAATGACAGCAATTACCATTTTTTAGAGGCTTTTGACGGTGAGGAAGCCGTACATCTGGTAGACACGAATGAGGTGCATCTGGTACTGATGGATATTATGATGCCGAAGCTGGACGGCATACAGGCGATGATCAGGATCCGGGAGAAGAGTAATGTTCCGGTGATCCTGCTGACAGCCAAGGGTGAGGATTCCGACAAGGTGCTGGGACTTACGGTAGGAGCGGATGACTATATCACGAAGCCGTTTAATCCCATCGAAGTCTCCGCCAGGGTGAAATCACAGCTGCGGCGTTATATGCAGCTGGGTGGCGGAAGTGTGCGGCCGGATGTGATCAGAGTCGGAGGGATTGAACTGGATGACAAGGAGAAACGGGTGACGCTGGACGGCGAGCCGGTAGCACTGACCCCTACGGAATATGATATTTTAAAGCTGCTGATGCAGAATCCGGGGCAGGTATTTTCTCCGAGAGAGATTTATTCGAAGATCTGGAATGATCTGCCACTTGGCAGCGAGAATACCGTGGCAGTCCATATCCGGCATTTGCGGGAAAAGTTAGAGATCAACCCGGCGGAACCCAGATATCTGAAGGTGGTCTGGGGACAGGGCTACAAGTGTGAGAAGCAGGGATAAGAGCAGGCAGGAGCGCGGAGCTGCTCTGGGAAGTAAGGAGACAGGAATATGGATAACAGGGAAGAAAACAGCAGGAATACAGAACAGGACAGAGTGGATAATCCGGTGGAAAATACAGTGAGTACGATGGTAGAAACAGCTTTGTCAGAGAATAAAAGGGAACGGAAAAAAAGAGAAAAAGCCGAGAAAAAAAAGAATGCGCCGGCACAGGGAAACAGTCTGTTGGGCAGCACATTGGCAAAGGTCGTGGCATTTGTTCTGATGATCGCAGCCGCAATTGTGGGGGTGTTGGGACTCTATGGTACCTGCATGCTTGCAGACAGTGGAGCGTATTCCTCCGGTAAAATGATGTTTATCCATGATCAGCTGTTGTACCGGCAGGTCAATCAGGATCTGTATCGGATACGCGACTGGTATGAGAATGAGAGCTTGCAGACCATGGAAGCTTATTGCAGGCAGCGGAACATCTGGGTAAAGGTGGAGAGCTACGATCTGGATACGGATGAATTCCTGGGAGAATGGAAGAACGAGGATTATGTAGACAAGACAAATGATCTGACTTACCGGCTGGAGTCCCAGGTGCAGCATAGGAATGATAACACCTATATCAACACAGAAACTTCCTCTGCCTATGATGGCTATGAAAGTTATGGAAGCACTGAAAGCTCTGATATCATGGAGCTTGAACCATCTGTCAATACCGGGTCTGATGTGGAAAGTATAACGGCAGCGGAGCAGGAAGCCCTTTCCTCCGGCAATCTGGAGAAATATCTGGATCTGGGGGACAGCGTATCCTTAGGTGGAGAGACCTATGTGCCGGTTGAACGGGCGGAACAATATGCAAAATGGATGATCAAAGATGCCTTAAGTGAGACAGAATGGACAGAACGGCTGCAGGTGGAGGATGCAGAGAAAACATTAGCAGAACGCGACCTGCGTATTGTGGTTACCCTGACAGTGAATCCCAGCCTGCCGAAGGAAGATGAATACGCCCTGATCTATCATCAGGCAGAGCAGTTTTATGATAACCGGAATGTGATCCCTGTAGTATGCTGTGTGGGAACGATACTGGCATTATTATGCTTTATCTTCCTGTTGTGCAGTGCCGGACATAAGAATGGCAGGGAGGGTATTACCCCCAGTGCGATCCATGAGATCCACCTGGATGTGTATACAGTGGTCGTTGCCATTGGAGCTTTTACCGGTCTGTACCTGGCTTTTGGATGGATCGGTATGAACCAAAGTATGATCAATCTGATCGTGCTGGTGGTACTGTTTGCCGCAGAGGTGATATGGTGCACCCTGTATTTCATGGAGCTGGCCATCCGCCTGAAAATGGGTAAATGGTGGCAGAATACGATCCTGTATAGAGTGTTCCGGTTCTTCGGAAGATTCTGCAAGAGAGTTTTCCGCGGTATTGTGAAATTGATCCTTGGGATTCCTATGGTATGGAGAACAGCACTTTTGTGCCTTGCAGTCTGCGTGGCAGAGTTTTTCGGTTTAATGCTGTTTTATAATAATACAGATGTATTACTCTTTTTCTGGGCCATAGAGAAATTTATTCTGTGCGGTGCGATTACTTTTGTGGCATTGATGTGCAAAGAACTGCAGGAGGGCAGTGAAGCATTGGCGGACGGAGATCTGAATTATAAGCTGGATACCTCCCATATGGTATTGTCTTTCAAGGAGCACGGAGAGAATCTGAACCGCATCGGCGAGGGAATTTCCGCAGCCGTGGAGCAGAGGATGAAGAGTGAACATCTGAAGACGGAGCTGATCACGAATGTGTCCCATGACATAAAGACCCCGCTGACTTCCATTATCAATTATGCGGATCTCATCGGAAAAGAAGTGTCCGGTGATGCGAAGGATACCGGAGACGGTGTCGGCACAGAGACTGCACAGGAGAGAGAACAGCATATATCGGAGTATGCCGAGGTGCTGCTGCGTCAGTCCCAAAAGTTGAAAAAGCTGCTGGATGATCTGTTGGAGGCATCCAAAGCTACCACCGGCAATCTGGAGGTCCATCCGGAAGTCTGCGATGTATCGGTACTGTTGTCACAGGCGGCGGGGGAATACGAGCAGCGATTCTCTGACAAGAGGCTGGAGACCATCGTAAAACAGCCGGAGGAGACCGTGAAGGTCATGGCGGATGGCAGACATCTGTGGAGGGTGTTCGACAATCTGTTAAACAATATTTACAAATATGCCCAGGCAGGAAGCCGTGTCTATCTGAATGTAGAGCATGACGGACAGAATGCGAACATCATTTTCCGGAACATGTCGGCCTACCCGCTGGAGATGTCACCGGAGGAGCTGGAAGAGCGGTTCACCAGAGGGGACAGATCCCGCCATATGGAGGGCAACGGACTGGGACTGTCCATTGCCAAGAGCCTGACGGAGCTGCAGAAGGGCGATATGGAGATCGTTACGGACGGTGACCTGTTCAAGGTGGTGATCACGCTGCCGGAGACGGTGTAAAGTGTTTTTGTAACTTTGAATAATTATAAATTTTCTAAAAATAGTATTGACAAAACAGAAAAGAAAGATTATTCTTAGACACATAAAAAACATTCATAAGTTTACCAAACCTGTGAGGAAGAGTAGTAAGCCTTAGGGAATTTTACAGAGAGCCGTGGATGGTGGGATCACGGTAAAGGAACTTTCGCCGAATGGACTTCCGAGGCTGGCCCGAGAACAGATCAGTTTTAGGCGTCAGCGGGATTCGGACCCGTTATCAAGCCGATGGATATGATAGTATCCAGAGAAAAGTGGACATAATTCGTAAGGAATTGTCAAATTGAGTGGCACCACGATGATGAGCAGGAGCTTATTACCGTCTCAAATGTATAGGAATATACATTTGGGGCGGTTTTTTTATTCGGGGTTCAGTAATCTTATGAGCAAACTAATTTCAATTGCGTGGATACGCAGAAAGAGAGGAATAAGATTATGAAGAAGAGAATTTTAGCAGCAGTATTAACCGCAGTTATGGCAATGGGTGCCCTCACCGGATGTGGCAGCACAGGAAGCAAGGATAACTACACCATCGGTATTATGCAGTACGCCGTACACGGATCCTTGGATAACTGTCGTGAAGGATTTTTACAGGGACTTGCCGAAGAAGGCATCGTAGAGGGTGAGAACCTGACGATCGAATATGTCAATGCACAGGCAGACAACGGAACCTCCGCCATGACAGCCAGCAATTTCGTAAGTAAGAAAGTAGATATGATCTGTGCCATCGCAACTCCTTGCGCCATGGCAGCATATAATGCTACAATGAATACAGATATTCCCGTGATCTACACCGCAGTATCCGATCCTGTGGAAGCAGGTCTTGCCAATGAAGACGGTACTCCCGTAGGCAACATCACAGGTACTTCCGATGCGTTAGCAGTAGATGCACAGTTAAAAATGATCCGTGAGGTACTTCCCGAAGCGAAGACCATCGGTATCATCTACACCACCAGCGAAGCAAACTCCATCAGCACCATCGCAGAGTACAAGGCTCTGGCAGGTAACTACGGATTCGAGATCGTGGACAGCGGTGTTACCGCAATGTCAGAGGTGGCTCTGGCAGCAGCGGATGTCGCATCCAAGGTAGACTGCATTACCAACCTGACCGACAATACCGTAGTAAGTGCATTGCAGACCGTACTGGATGAAGCGAATAAAGCAGGCATCCCGGTATTCGGTTCTGAGGTAGAGCAGGTTAAGGCAGGCTGCGTGGCATCCATGGGTCTGGAATATATCGAGCTTGGCAAGCAGACCGGTAAGATGGCAGCGAAAGTCCTGAAGGGAGAGGCAAAGGCTTCTGAACTGAACTTCGAAGTGATCTCTGAGCCCAGACTGTATGTGAACTTCGCAGCAGCAGAGAAGATCGGTCTGGAATTACCTGAGAACTACAAGACTGATGCTTACCAGTCCTTTGATGAGATCGTGGTACAATAGGAGGTTTTTATGGCACTATTATTAAGCGTACTGGAACAAGGAATGATTTACGGCATCCTGGCACTGGGTGTTTACATTACCTATAAAATACTGGATTTTCCGGATCTCACGGTCGATGGCAGCTTCCCCTTTGGGGCTGCCATCACTGTGCGTCTGATCAATGGCTTCGGCGTACCGGCGATCCTCACACTTCCTATTGCTTTCCTCGGCGGAGCACTGGTGGGAATCTGTACCGGACTGATCCATGTGAAATTAAAAGTCAGAGATCTGCTCTCCGGTATTATCATGATGACCGGTCTGTATACCATCAATCTGTGGGTGGCAGGCTCCGGCTATGTAGCTATTTTTGATAAGGAAAATATTTTCAACAACAGCTTTGTGAACAGTATTACCCCGGGCTTTTTGGTAAATTTCAAAAATGTGATCATTATTTTCCTGATCACCATGGTAGCAAAATATCTGTTAGACTGGTACATGAGCACCAAGTCCGGATTTTTACTTCGTGCCGTAGGTGACAATGATACTATCGTTACCAGCCTGGGAGTGGACAAAGGACTGGTGAAGATCGTGGGTCTGTCTATTGCCAACGGCCTGGTATCCTTAAGCGGCTGTATTTATGCACAGCAGCAGAGAAGCTTTGAGATCTCTATCGGAACCGGTGCGGTAGTCATTGGTCTTGCCAGTGTTATCATCGGCACCAGCCTGTTCAAGAAGGTAACATTCTTCCGTGTGACCAGCAGCGTAGTGGTAGGATCCATTTTGTATAAGGCATGTGTGGCAGTTGCCATGTTCGCAGGCATCAGCCCCAACGCCATCAAGCTGATCACAGCAGTCCTGTTCCTGATCATTCTCGTGATCAGCATGGACAGAAAGAAGGTGAAAGCATGCTAGAGCTTATCAATATCAATAAAAATTACAATCCCGGCTCAGTCAACGAGCTGTGTCTGTTCAAGGATTTCAATCTTACGGTAAAGGACGGAGAATTCGTATCTGTCGTAGGAAGTAATGGTTCCGGTAAGACTTCCATGCTGAACATCATCTGCGGAAGTATTGCGGTGGACAGCGGCAAGATCCTGATCCACGGAGAAGATATTACAAAACAGAAGGATTATATCCGTCAGCGCCGGATCGGCAGAGTGTATCAGGATCCCTCCAAGGGGACCTGCCCCAGTATGACGATCCTGGAGAACATGTCCATTGCGGAGAATAAGGGCAAGCCATATAATCTGGGACGTGGTGTAAATAAGGCAAAACTGGAAACTTATCGTGAGATGTTACGACCTCTGAATTTAGGTCTGGAGGATAAGATGGGTGTGCAGGTCGGTTCCCTCTCCGGAGGACAGAGACAGGCGCTGGCACTGCTCATGGCGACCATGACACCGATTGATTTCTTGATCCTGGATGAGCATACCGCAGCGCTGGATCCCAAGACCGCGGAGATCATCATGGAACTCACCGACCAGGTCGTGAAAGAGAAGAAAGTGACCACCATTATGGTCACTCATAACCTCCGCTATGCTGTGGAGTATGGCAACCGCCTGATCATGATGCATGAAGGAAAAGCAATCCTGGATAAGGCTGACGAAGAGAAGAAGAGCATTAACACGGAAGAGATTATGGGAATCTTCAATAAGATCAGTGTAGAATGCGGTAACTAAATTGAAAGTTACGCGAGCAATGAGCCGCGCATAGGCAAAATAAGAACCGTGATTGGGAGCTTGCTCACAAATCACGGTTTTATTCGTTATGCGGGGCGTAATCATCAAATTTAGTCAATTAAGCCCCGGAAGTTTTCGTTATGCGGGGCGTAATTATCAAATCTTGTCAATTAAGCCCCGGTAGTTTTTCGTTATGCGGGGCGTAATTATCAAATCTTGTCAATTAAGCCCCGGAAGTTTTCGTTATGCGGGGCGTAATCATCAAATTTAGTCAATTAAGCCCCGGTAGTTTTTCGTTATGCGGGGCGTAATTATCAAATCTTGT